>JGI24820J26691_1000680_pt1 | contig 10310 bp, 5 predicted proteins | sample METZYME_5_50m_FD_26691 | JGI IMG/M metagenome (IMG submission 26691) | reverse complement strand
TTTATATATCGAGTTGAATTTTCAAATGGGCTAATTGAGCACGAAAACGACCATATTATGATTGGTGTTTTTGACGGGATTCCAAAACCTAATCCAAATGAAGTTGACGAATGGAAATGGATAGATATTGATATCCTCGCTAATGATATGAAAATTAATCCGGAGCATTATACTGCTTGGTTTATTATTATTATGAATAAATACTTTGAAAGTTTAAAAAAATGGAAGTTACAGTAAGTAGAAAAGCTCATTTTAATGCAGCTCACAGACTCTTTAATGAAAAATGGTCTGATAAAAAAAATAGTGATGTTTTTGGTAAATGTAATTATCCAAATTATCACGGCCATAATTATGAACTAATAGTTAGTGTTACCGGCAAAATTAATCCTGACACGGGGTACGTTATTGATATGGGTGAGCTAAAAAAAATTATAAAAAATGAAATTGAAGAGAGGTTAGATCATAAAAATTTAAATTTAGATGTCCCATATTTTTCGAATGTCATCCCATCAGCTGAAAATATATGTATATACATTTATGATATTCTAAGAAATCATATACAGAAAGAATTTCATTTGTCAGTAAAATTATATGAAACCCCAAGAAACTTTGTCGAATATTCAGGAAATTGAATAAACACTATTTAGATACCAAAGAAGAAATTGAGAACCTTGGCTTCAAAGTAGTAGGTCATGACTTTGATAGACCGTGGGGAGGGTTTTTATTAATTGATGAGTCACAATCAAAAGATTTTATTTATCATTTTATTTCAAAAGAAAATTTAGATATTAAAGGGAAAGTAAGCCCTAAAATATTGATTGTAAACCCTAACTCTAGACTGTCATGGCAATTTCATCTCAGAAGAAAAGAAATTTGGAGAATATATAAAAATCAGGTTGGTATATTTAGATCTATGGATAATAGGCAAAATGAAATGGAAATTTTTAATGTTGGTGAACTAGTTCAATTTCAGAAAGAGGAAAGGCATCGTCTTGTAGGATTGTCTAATTTTGGGGTAGTCGCTGAGATATGGATTCACACAGATTCTAATAATCTGTCAGATGAAGAAGATATAGTTAGATTAGAGGATGATTACTCTAGAGATTAGAATTTAATTTAGCCCCATAATAAGAACCTTTAATTTCATCAGAAAGGTTTTCAAATATTTTTTTCAAATAGTCATCGCTGATACTATTTCTGTATTTATATGAAATAAATGCTGAAAGAGGACTAGTTTTATTGCTCATAGCATAATTCACAATGAATAATATTTTTCTTTGGTTAAGCTTAAGTCTTTGCTCGTTTATGGAATCATATTTATTTGGATTTCCTTTGACTGAAATTTCAATTTGTTCAGCCAACATCTCTAAATCTTTCTCGTCAAATCGATTAATTTGATTTTTTAAATTTTTGTAATCAATATATAGCTTGGAATTTTGAATTTTTCCGTTAAATACAAATTTATCCTTTGAGCTCTTAAATAAAATATGTGCTGGCTCCGAAATAAAATCAAATTTATTTTCAGAGTTTTTATCACCCAAGATCATACTCATTTCTTTAGTTGAATCTACATAAGTTTTTAATGTGAATTTACCATTAATAATATTTACAGAATCTAATATTTCCACCTTATCAGCAGATGATAAATATATCTTTGAGTTTTTAACTCCACTTATTTCCCCTTCAATAATAAGATTTTCTTTTTCTGACGAGCAGGAGGTTAAAATGATTAAAAAAATTATTATTTTATTTTTCATTAGATATCTAGCCAATATGTCAATTTAAGATTAATTGATCTGTTTTTAACTCTTGGAATGAATATACTGTTGTATCTATTTTCAGTATAATAATTATCATTGTAGACTAAGAATAAATCTGATAAAGGAGCAAATCTCCACTGAAGTCTAGAATTAAAACTTAAGTTTTCAGTCTGGTTACTATACTGAATTAATGAGGACCAATATAAATCTTTCGAAAATGTAAATTCAAACTTAGGAGCAACTAAAAATATATCAGCGCTATTATATAATTCTGGAAGTGAGACCTTATCATAATTTAATTCAATTGAGCCTGTAAATATTGGCTCAAATCTATAACCTAAACTGATTTGAGATGATGTTTTGTTTCCGTTATAAAATTCACCAAAATTTTGTTCAACTCTGTATGTGAACTTATCAGATGAAAAGTAGTTGTTAAATTCAATTTCATAGTTGTTATAGTAATAGTCGGAGTTCGCTGGAAGTGAGTTGCCGTTATTAATTCCGGTTGGATCAAATTCATCAAAAAGATATGTATATTGATTTCTAAGTGAAATATTAAAATTTACACCACTTTTGAAATTAACATCCCATTTTGTGAATATAAAATAATCTGATAATAGGCTATTAAAATCTGATGCCCATGTTATAAATGGTGCTATTTCAAATTCATAATTTAATATTTTTTTATTTTCAGGCCAATATGTATATCCGACACGTGGATCAATTTTATAAATTGATTTTCTTTTTATGTAACCTAAATCAGAGTTGAAATTATCTCCAATATATAAAGCTCCAACTTTGAAATTTATATTTCTTGAGTTATAATTAGTACGAAAGCCCGCTGAAATGTCGTCACTGTCTAAATTTGGGGTAATTGATTTATGAAAATAATATTTGCCCTCCCACTTACTGTCTGATGAAGCCAAATTGTAATCAATACCAATAACTCTATTATATGGATTTTCAGATTCAAAATCATAATCTTTTATTGATTCTCTATTGATAAAAAGAAAACTAATATTAGATCTATTAAAAACCTTATGTTGTAATGCCAATACGGTATTATTATTAGATGCAATGTTATTCTTAAGGTCTTCTTCAGTTAACATATTTAATAATCCAACTCTAAAGTCATTATTGATTTTTCCGCTTAGTCTTAAACCTGCAATAATTTTATTTTGAATGTTGTTTCCGTCAAGGTCTTTGGCAATTCCAATCCTCCTAGAAAAAAATGGATTTGAGTCTCCTCTGTCCCCAAAACTTGAAAATAAATCACTATTCTCAATAAAAAATTGTCTTTTTTCTGGAAGGAAAATTTCAAATCTTGTCAAATTTGTAATTTGATCATCTACTTCGACTTGAGAAAAGTCAGGGTTTATGGTTAAATCTAGAGTAAGTGAATTATCAATTACAAACTTTGCGTCTCCGCCAAACTCAAATTCATTAAACTTATTTTGATTTTCGTAATCATTAGCTGATATACCATTTATATATGGAATAAATGTTTTTTTGGATTTAGATTTTTTTAGAGGTTTTTCAAAAATCATATCCCCTAGAAATGCCATATCAGAAAAGTCCTGATTCTCAGGAACTTTATGCCACATATTCCAAGCTGTGTTCTTACTATCACGTTGATATGAACCAAACCTCCATTTTGTTTCACCTTCCCTATACCTAAATGATGACAAAGGAATTCTCCATTCAGTAGTATAGTAATCATCAGCAATAAATGATTTACTAGTCCATTTAATATTCCAAGTCATATCATAGGACTGTCCAACAGGAACTCCTCCGTTAAATAACAATAAATCTCTTTGAATTCCTAAATGGTTACTTCCAACAACAAATGCATTAGTAGCATCATTAAATGTATCAAATACTAATGCAATAAAATCTGAAACTGTTGCATCAAAATCTCTTTTTAAAGAACCAGCCCGTAGGTCATTTTTATTGACTAAAATTTTTACACCCACATATAAAAACTTATCATCATTTAATATTTTAATGTTTGCCGGATTTTTTGGCTTGTTGTTATAATTCGGTCTATATTCATAAAAATCATTAACTCCTTTTACTAAATCCCAATCACTTTCGTTAAGAATACCATCAATAATAATTTCATTTTTGGTGTATTTTACAAATAGCTCTTTATTTGAGTTTTGAGATATTAGCAAACTTGAGATTAATAAAAGAAAAACAAACAGGAATTTTTTCAATATTATATTTTTAACAAAAATATGTAATAAATTTATACATAATCACTCTTTAACAAAACTTTAAATGAGGATATTTGTAATTATATTTCTTATTTTTTATTCCGCTTTTTTCGATAATAATTTAGAGGATGGATTTGTTTATTTGAATGACACTGACGATAGTATAATTGTTGATTTAAAATATTACTCTACAGAAAATTTTACAGGTCAATTTGTAGAGGGATATCTTTCAAATAATGCCATTTTAACAAAAGAGTCTGCCTTAGCTCTATCAAATGCGCAAGATGATTTTAATAAACTAGGGTATTCATTAATATTATATGATGCATACAGACCTCAAAGATCCGTTGACTTTTTTGTACAATGGTCAAAGAACCCTTATGACACTATTAATAAAAGAATTTATTATCCTGATACAAAAAAATCAGAATTATTTGAATTAGGATATATAGCATCTAAATCTGGTCACTCAAGAGGTAGTACTGTAGATGTTTCTCTTGTTGAAATTTCAACCAACAAGGTTCTTGATATGGGTACTATTTTTGATTATTTTGGTATTGAATCACACACTTTTTTTAACGATATTTCTGAAAAGCAAAAATCAAACAGACTAATTCTTTATGAAATTATGTCTAATAATGGATTTAAAAACTATTCAAAAGAGTGGTGGCATTTTACCCTTAAAAATGAACCTTATCAAAAATATTTCGATTTTCTAGTGAAGTAGCTATTTATCTTTTTAAGCTAAAGTGTGCTCTAAAAGTTTTGATAATTTCTGTTCCTGGTTCTTCATATGTTACTGTGAACCAATAATCGGTAGCTGGTAGTGGTTTTCCGTTAAATGTTCCGTCCCAACCTTCGCTTAGTGGGCTTAGTTGCTTTAATAGCTTACCATATCTATCAAAGATGTATATAGTTGATAGAGGTCTTGTATCGATGCCTATGATTTGCCAAGTATCATTGTATCCATCTCCATTAGGGGTAAAGAATCTAGGATAATCAATCACTAATACAGACTTAGTTCCGATTCCACAGCCATTTAAGTCTCTAACAGTTATTATGTGTTCGCCGGGGCCAACGTCTGTAAATGTTCCGTTTAGTTGCCACGGTCCATCGTCTAAACTATATTCATAATCACCACTTCCAACAGCATTTGCCTCGATGACATGTTCATCTGCAAAGGCAAGTGTAGTAACCACTGCTTCTACAATAGCAGGTGAGCTAGGGATTACTTCTGTTGTAACTTCTCTTCTACATCCGGTCAATATATCAGTAGCTACAGCTATATATGTTCCTCCCATTAATGGAGTATGTGTTGCCGTAGTGGCTTCTAGATCACCTGTTGGATTAATCCACTCAAAAGTATATTCACTATCTGGTAGATTGATTTCCATCACAGTAGGTGGTATTAATTCTGTTCCATTTACATCAACACAAGCGGTATAACTATCCTCAAGGGTAAATTCAGGAAGCAAATTGACTAATAAGGTTGCTTGAGTAATATCGTAACATTGATCATCTACGGTGGTGTCATTATCTACTCTGGCATAAATAACTTGTGGATTTTCAGTATTTTCAAAGCTTGTTGGTAAAGGGTTTACAGAAGCTTCAGCATCTTCTTCACTAGCATAATAAGTCACGGTAAAGTTTACAGGATCCTGTCCGTCTAATATCTGTGCATTTAAATCTGTTAGATTGAACTGAGCTAAACCATCATTAGCCGTGTTTGGATCATCACATATTATAAGTTCTGCAGGCACTCCATCACCATTTGCAATAGCTGCTTCTTGTACTTCTATATTAAAGCCAGCTCCTGTAATATTACAACCTGTTAGATTATTGGTAATATTTACAAAGAGTTGCTGTGGATTTGTAAGATTTGTATAAGGACTGACTAGTGCGTTTTCTCCATTATCCGCATCTTCCTGTGTCTCATGATAAGTTACCGTGAAGTTTGCAGGATCCTGAGAGCCTAATAGTTCACTGGTGACAGTTTCTAGATCAAAGTCATAAAAACCGTCTGTATTTAATTCACAAGCAATTACATCAGGAACATCTCCAATATCTGGTAAAGGATTTACTATAAGATCAAAGGTAACAATGGTAAAGCATCCTGTGGTATCATTGGTTACTCTTACATATATTGTCTGTTGTCCTGGTTCTATATTAGTATAAGTAGTAGCATCTGCAATAGGGTCTATTTGATCTGTAGCATTCTCTAAAGACTCGTAATAAGCTACACTTACTCCAGGTTCTCCGTTGATGATATATGCCTCATTGATGGTAATATCAAACACTTCTATTTGATCACCTGTATTATCATAATCACATAATTCAATATTTGCAGGATCTGTACTTGGTGTAGGGTTAGGCAGTACCCTTATTGTTAAAGTTGTGTAAGCAATACATCCTTCTGTATTTACAACTGCCACGTGTAATGTTTGTGGATTAGCAGCATTACCTGCTACAGAAGTATTTGTGTAAGCTTCAGGATTTTCAATAGCATTTATTCCAGCTAAAGCATCTTCTTCTGTTTCATAATAAATAACCTCCCAATCTATATTCCCTGCTGTTATCTCATTGTTTTTAACCGTTAAGTCAAATTCTGTAGTCTCATCAGCAATATCATCATCACATTGTTCTAATGCTGTAGGCTGTACGATAACAGGGGGAAGAGCTACAATAAGGTTAAATTCACCTATACTTACACATCCATTATTAAGATCCTCAAGCCTCACAAAAATAATCTGTGGATTAGTTAAGTTTTGATAACTAGTAGTATTTACAATAGGGTTTTCTCCTGTCTCAGCATCTATTAGTGTCTCATGATAAGTTAAACCAAAGTCTGTATTGCTTTGTTCTCCAAATATATCTTCGTCTCTTTGGGTTAAATCAAATACTGTAATCCCATCATAATCATCATCGCATACAACAATGTCTTCTATGATTAATGGTAGTTCTGGTGAAGGAATCGTGACAAGCTCTTGTTCTACTATATTAAAGCAACCTGTAACAACATTTTCAGCTCTAACAAATATGATTTGATTATCAGGAACAATATTATAATAAGGACTAATAATAGGATCTATAGCATTTTCTGCATTTGTAATCGTCTCATAGTAAGAAATTACAATATCTAACTCTCCGTTAATGATATCTACTTCATTAGCTTCTACGCTGAAGAATGTAAATCCATCGTTATCTTCATCACATTCCTCTATAGGCTCAGGAACTACAGGGCTAGGAATAGGATTAACCCTTAGATCTAATGTAATTGTAGAGTAACATCCTGTAATTTCATTTTCTCCTCTTAAATATATTGTTTGTGCGTTACTCGTATTGGTATAAGGACTAACAATCGGATTAGTAGCATTGTCCGCGTCTTCTTGTGTTTCATAGAAGGTTATACCAATACCTGTTTGTCCTTGTAATACCTGTCCAATACTATCTTCTAAAGTAAACTCTTCTACTTCGTCACCTGGATTATTATAATCACATAGATTAAGAGGATCTGGCTGTGTAAGTACAGGTAACTCATTTACAGTTAATTCTATACTACTCGTATTGTAACATGCTGATGTATTGTTTTCAACACGAACCCAAACAACTTGATTAAATGCGGTAACATTAGTATATGCAAAAGGAGTTACTATAGGGTTTTCTGCATTCTCTGCATTCTCTGCACTCTCATAATAAGTGATGGTAAACTCTGAAGGATCTAGCCCATTAAGTACTTCTTCGTTACTAAGACTTAAATCAAACAAAGCAAAACCATCGGTATCATCATCACAAACCTCAAGAGATGAAGACTCAGTATTTATCTGTGGAACATCATTAACAACTAATAGGAGCTCTACGTAACTAAAACAGTCTGTTGTAATTGTAGTATCTTCTACTCGGACATATATTGTCTGCTGATAGGCAACTATATTATCATATTCTCCAATGATAGGGAATAAGTTGTTTTCAGCATCAGCTTGTGTTTCGTGATAGCTGATCAATAAATTTGGTAATCCGTTGGCTATTGCTGTATCAGAGTCAGTAAGGTTAAATACCCCAAAGCCGTCAGCATCTGCATCACAATACTCAAGGTTAGGAGGATCATTCACAGGAGGTGGGATTTGGACGATCAACTCTAAAGTAGTGTCTGAGTAACATCCGGTTATTTCGGTCATATCGTCTTCAATTCTTACATAAAGAGTCTGTGGGTTAACAGTGTTTGTATAAGCTGTGGTATTTTCGATAGCATTTATGCCTGCATGCATATCTTCTTCGGTTTCATGGTAGGTAACTACATTTTCTATAATACCAGCCATGATACCTTCTGTTTTGACCGATACATCTATGGTTGTTATGCCATCTATATCATCGTCATCACAAACAATTAGTGGAGTAGGTGCTGCAAAAACAGGTTTTGGCTCAACCGTTAGAGTGAAGTTTATATTAGAGATAAAACAACCAGTTGTAAAAGGATCACTATTATCTACTTCAACACGAGTATAAATTGTTTCTTGTTCGTTTACCGTATAAGGACTTTCTAATGCATTAAATCCTGTGTCTGCATCTAATTGAGAACTGTGATAGGTTACGATGTATAAGTTAGGATCCTGTGATCCCAATACTTGGGCATTATATTCTGTAAGGTCAATATCTATAATTCCAGGGGTGTCTGTACATAAAATTTCATCAGGCACTTCATTATACTCTGGAACAGGCAGTACTTCTAATAGCATAGAATTAATTCCAAAACAGTCATTATCTCTCTCAACCCTGAGATACACTGTTTGTGCATCTGGCACTTCACTTATATACTCATTAGGTAGTTGATTTAATTCCAATAATGCATCTTCCTCGCTTATATAATATGCGATGGATAATTGACTAGCATCTGTTATGTCATTATTTGGATTTGCTACAATTAATGACAGGACATATTCATCAGCATCACTTAATGTAAATAATCCTAATCCATCATAATCATTGCCGTTTCCTTCGCTATTATCACAAACAATTAATCCTGCATCCTCAGGTATAGGGTTGAAAATAGTTTCTAAATAGAAGTACGAAGTGGTGTAACAAGTTGTATTGATATTTTCTACTCTACAATAGATATTTTGTAAAGGTGTTAGATTCACATACGCTGTAGGATCTTCAATTGCATTTATACCTGCATCTAGATCCTCTTGAGATAAATGGAAGGTAAGTACGTAGTTATTAGGATCATCTCCTATAACAAGGTTTTCAGCAGCTTCTTCTAAATTGTAAATTGAGATACCATCCTGTACATCATCAATATCACATTGAACTAGATCGGTATTTTCGATAACATTTGGCAATGGATTTACCGTGACATTAAATGATCCAAAACTAAGACAACCTGTTTCATTTTGTTCTAATCTTATATATATCGTTTCACTGGCAGAATCAGTATTTGAATAATTTGTCAGCGCTGCAGTAGAAAGAGCATTGATATTATCCTGTGAGTCACTAAATGATGTAAAATAAGATAAACTAACATTCTGCCCATTGATAATTTCATCATCTTTAGTGGTTATATTAAATACTTCTGTGAGATCTCCTGGGTTGGTATAATCACATAGTTCATAGTCTGTAACTTCTATTACACCGGGTATATTTACTATTATTCCCTGAGTGGTAGTAGAATAGCATCCGGTTATATCATTTTCCAGACGTACAATTAGCTCTTGCGTATTAGGATTGCTGTTTTGATACTCTATCGGAAGAATATTAGTAGCATTATTAGCATCCTCTTGAGTTTCATGATAAGTAACACTAATTCCTGTTTGACCATTTAGGATGGCCGCGTCTAATGAACTTAAATCAATCGTAGTTATTCCATCATAATTAGCATCGCAAACCTCAAGAATAGGAGGGATAATGATTTCAGGGATAGGATTAACTATAAGTTCTAAGGTTGTCGTTGCAGCACAACCGGTTTCAGTATCTTCAAGTCTTACATGTAAAGTTTGATTATCTGCTGTTGTATTTGTATAAAGATCAGTAATTGAATTCGTATTGGTTTCAGCATCTTCAATAGTCTCGTGGTAAGAAACAATAATCCCAGTTTGACCATTTAAAATCTCGTCAGTCTTCTGAGATAAATCAAAATAAGATACAATTCCGTCATAATCATCATCACACTCCTCTAATGCAGTTGGTACTATCAAATCGGGTGGATTTATGGTTTCAATTAAAAAACTACTGATAGAGAAGCATGTTGGATTTGAATCTGGAACAATCCTTGTAAAAATAGTTTGAGAGAAGGCAATAGAATTATCATATGAGTCTGGATTTTCTATCATGTTTAAATCAT
>JGI24820J26691_1000679_pt1 | contig 10319 bp, 6 predicted proteins | sample METZYME_5_50m_FD_26691 | JGI IMG/M metagenome (IMG submission 26691) | reverse complement strand
GTTTGTATCAGGGATATTAATTACTTCAATAGAAGTCTTTTTATTTGTCTTAGTTTTATCTCCGTCGCAAATACTAAAATGCAACACCCCCTTATGATCATCATGAAAAGCCTTTTCGATGAAAACTGCTGGAAAATCTACACCTTGAATACTTGGCGAATAAAATTTCGATAGATTTGGTTTATTAAAAAGAGTCTCCCAAGCATCTGGCTCACAAACCTCAGAACACATAGCCAAAGCAGAAAGCTGACCTCTTGGCCATTTTTCTCCAAGGTTAAACCAAAATCCAAATTGGCTGTCGTTTAATCCAAAGAATTGAGGTTCGAAATTTTCTTCCGCATATTTTTTTAGTCTCTCATGAGTAACTTGATCATCAAATTCCAATGACATGGTTAATCCAAGGGCAAACATTCTCGGATCTGGCATAAATTCATTTGAAATTGGAGTTGAAGGATTATCCCAGCCAAGGAAATTAATTGCTCCTCGGTAAAGCATTTCAGCGAATTGAGGATCTTGAGGTTTAGCATAAAAAGCAACTGCAAGACCATGTGTAGGTAATGTTTTGTGATGATGATTATTAATTTCATCAAAATACATAGTTACCCATTGCAGAGATCCATTTTTGTCGAAGCCGTAATATTTATCTTTTGTAAAAGATAACCAATTTGAGTAAGAACTATGAAAGTGATTATCAAAAATCTTGTCATACATCATCAAACCCAATCCAGCTGCAGATAAACAGAAAGGCCATGCTTTGGTATTTTCGCAGTGCGGGCCCATAGGTGTTTTGGACCATTGTTGATGCAGGTGGTCGGCTAATTGATGTTGAGTCCATTCAAACCTCGAGCTGTATGCCCCAGCAACGCTGAAAGGAGANGACCACTTATCATAACCACTGACGTAGGTATGCAATGATTGAGTTAAGTTTAGCCAACCTTTGAAAAATAAATTCCCATCTGCTCCAATTGGATCCATCTGAAATCCCCAAGGTGCTATTCCATTTGCAGTCCAACCGGGTGCATCATAATTNCCCCAAAATTCCTCAGGTATAAGCGTGCCTCTCCAGGCCTCAGGATAATTAGGCCTATCTGGATCATGTCCAAACTGAGAAAGCCAATCAACAGCAGCCCAATAGGTTATGGATCTTTCAGCAATTTCATCAAGAATTTCTGAATACACTTCCCTCCAAGCAGGAGTCTTATCAGCCATGAGACCTATAGCATAGGTTGACTCTTGTAGATCGAAACGGGGAAACGAGCACATGGGGGCAGTTGATGTCTTATCCCACCAATCATTAGGTATTCCATCCTCAGACCAGTCGTCAGGAGTTGTAGCTTTGAGATATAAAAAATTTAACCAACCTTGAGCTCTTTTGTTAAGTTCGGGATGAGTGTGTTGCATTTTGAATATTTAAACTGCTGAACTTGGTCTTAGACTAATCATGTTATGCCATCTATGAAGATGTTTGAAAGATTTATCTGGCTTTAAATTTACCATTTCTGATGCAAAGTCTATAGCAGATAAAAGAGTAATATCCGCCACAGTATATCTCTCTCCAGCAACATACTCCGATTGAGAAAATTCATTATCAAGCCTTTCGTAGAAGGTCTTTACATTTTTATCGCTAGCTTCTTTTGCGTCTGGAATTTGTTTAAAAAGGCCCATAGAGCCAACTATAGGACCGTTTACCCAAGATATTCCAATTTGTGTCCACAGTTCCAATTCTATATGTCGATTTCTACTTTCAATATAAGAGGTTTCGAAAGCATTTTTTCCAAATAAATTTGGCTCAGAAACAATGCTTTCCAAATATCTGCAAATTGCTACAGATTCAGATATACATCTCCCGTCAGCAAGCTCCAAAACCGGGATTTTTCCGCTTGGATTTTTTTTTAAAAATTCAGGAGATTTGTGCTCTCTATTTGCCATGTCACAATTTACAAGCTCAAGGGATATACCCTTTTCCTTGGCAAATATTTTTACCCGTCTCGGATTAGGCGCTCCAGGGAAATCATATAATTTCATCACGAGATAGCTGGNGCATCAGATCCAATGAGATCCTCTCTTAAATTTCTCTTCAGAACTTTCCCTGTAGCATTTCTAGGTAATGCTTCTATAAATTGAACTGAGCTGGGAACCTTGAATTTAGCAAGGTTATTAATACAGTGTTGGATAATTTCTTTTTCATCAATTGCTTCTCCAGGCTTGATACTGATAAATGCAACACCGGTTTCTCCCCATCTATCATCAGGTACTCCAAGGATTGCAGCTTCTGCTATTTGCGGTAACTGATACAGAACATTTTCAACTTCTGCAGGATAAACATTTTCACCACCAGAAATATACATATCCTTCCATCTGTCCACTATGTATATAAAACCCTCTTCATCAAATCTTGCTGCATCTCCCGTTTTAAGCCAACCATCGTCAAAAGAGTCTTTTGTGGCCTCTGGATTGTTCCAATAACCCGGCGTTATATTAGGTCCCTTTATGTAGAGTTCACCTACCTCTCCCCAAGGAAGTTCCTTTCCATCATCATCAACCACCTTTACCTCGGTATGAAGTAAAGGTTTACCAGCAGATCCAAGTTTTCTTTCTGCATCTTCTGCAGGAAGACCGATACCTCCAGGACTAGTTTCTGTCATGCCCCACCCCTGAATCATAGAAACGCCTCTATCAGACCAAGTTTTTAAAATAGCTTCTGCACAGGGTGCTCCACCAATACCCGCAATCCTGAGATTTGATAGATCAGTATTCTCGAAATCAGGATGATTCATCATGAATTGATAAGGAGCAGGAACCGCGAAGAAATGTGATACCTTATATTCAGCGTTGCCCAAGATTGATAAGGCAAGCCCAGGATCAAATTCTCTGATGAGAATAAGCTCACCACCAGCATGCAAAACTGGATTTGCGTAGCAATTCATACCACCAGTATGAAATAAAGGCAAAACCACAAGCTGAACTGTATCTGTCGCTACGAAAGCCGGAGAAGCCAGATTAATCACGTTATAAAGTTGCATCTGGTGATTGATCATTGCTCCTTTTGGATGACCTGTAGTTCCTGAAGTGTACATAATCATTATCAGATCTTCCTGATTTATTTCGGGACTGTCATACTCACCATCAGATTCTTTTAAAGTGACTTCGTAATGACTGTTTGAGTCTTCTTTATCAATTTCTAAAAAATCTAAAACATTGCAGTCCTTTATTAATTCACTAGAAATATCACGAAATGATTGATCGTAAATAAGAACTTTGGGGGAGCTGTCATTTAGGATGTACTCAAGCTCTGGTTTTGTCAGTCGCCAGTTAAGAGGAAGTTCGATTGCTCCAATTTTAGCGCAAGCAAACTCCAACTCAAAAAACTCTGCGCAGTTTTGAGATAAGATCGCAATCCTGTCTCCCTTTTCAACTCCAATACTTTGTAACCAGCCAGCCAACTTGCAAGCTCGCTCATCTAGACTTTTATAAGTTAAATCCTGATTAGAACTTAAATCTCTTATCGCAATTTTATTAGGCCTAACATAAGCATGGTATGCAGACCAATCATAATGTTTCACTGACATATCTTTTCCAATTTATAAAAATATAACCATCAATAGATAAAAAACTATCACTGCTCCCCAAATATTCAACAAGAATCCTATTCTTCTCCCAACTTGTTCTCCTTTGGAATATTGCCATAGGAAGAATAGAAGACTTATAAAGATTAATGAAATAATAATTCCTATGTGCATAAACATAACTGTACTGACTATAAAAAAGTCAATCAACCCGTCAGACTACAAAAATGCCTTTTATAAGTCTTATTGATTTAAAATAAGCGTTTAAATCATCTCAAAAATAACTTCCTTGAAAAAATCTTATAAAAATACCTCTAAAACGCTAAGGGGTATTGTTAAAAAAGCGAATAAATCTAAAGGATTCTTTGTTGATGACATTAAGTACGATTCTCAATATAAATTAGGAAAAAAAGAGGTTTACAAAGCGTTTCCAGGCGACCTTGTGGAATTTACTCTGACAGATAAAGGTTGGGCAAGAATACAAAAGGTAATTTCAGAAAATACTCAAGAATTCGTGGGGAAAGTTTTTAAAAGAGGTAAGAGGTTTTATACATCACTTCTGGGTTATGAAAACGATTTCAAAATCCTTATAAAAGAAACTTATCAAGGCCAATTATCAGATGGTGGCATTGGAAAATTTTTAATTCGAAAACAGCCCAGAGAAAACGATCTTCCTGAAGCTAGTCTTATTGCATTATTTGATATGGAAAATCAGATAGATTTGGCATGCGAGATAGCAGCTACTAATAATAATTTGAATAGAGAATGGCCCAAAGCAGTCGTTAGCGAATCAAAAAAAATCAAAAATAAAAAATTTGATACAACCAATATCAGGGATTTAAGAGATAAAGATTTTGTAACCATTGATGGGAAAAATGCAAAAGATTTTGATGATGCTGTTTTTGGAGAAAAAGATTCACAAGGCAACCTAACTCTCTATGTNGCAATAGCCGATGTNGGCAGATATATTGATGCCGAGAGTNATTTAGATAAAGAAGCTTTCGAAAGAGGAACATCCGTTTACTTTACCCAAAAGGTAATACCCATGTTGCCCGAAGAATTGAGTAATGATTTATGTTCTTTGAAGCCAAATGAAGATAGGTACTGTGTGGTTTGTAAGACATCAGTAAAAGAAGATGGTCATCTATCAAATACAAGTTTTTTCGAAGCACTAATTCGATCTAAAGCAAGGCTTACATATGGTACGATTTCTCGAGAGGTAGAAAAAAACCAATTTAAAAAGAATTATGCGGATTCATTAACTGTTCTGTTAAAAATCTACAAAAGATTAAAGCTTCAAAGGCAGGAAAGAGGTTCACTAGANCTTGAAGTTCNGAGTTATATTCCTAAGATTTCAGATAATAAAATCATNAATTTTGTAAGCTCTNCACGAGAGATTTCTCACATGATGATTGAAGAATTTATGTTAGCGGCAAATATTTCTGCAGCTGAATTATGTATCAAGCAAAACGTTCCCTCGGTATTCAGAGTTCATCCTAAACCCGAAATATTAAAAGTTAAAATCTTAGAAAATTTTCTTAGAAGCCGAAGGATAAATGCGTCGCTTGATGATGGAAGCGATGTTCGGAAATTGAATGAATTATTAGAATTCGCAGAAGATCGAAAGGATAAAAATATAATTCACTCTCAAATTCTTTACTCAATGAGTTTAGCTACTTACGAAGCTGATGTGTCAGTTCACTATGCTCTGAATTACGGTTTTTATTCGCATTTCACTTCACCAATAAGGCGCTATCCAGATTTGCTGGTTCACAGGGCCATTAAGTCTCTTATAAAACTTCACGGAGGAGAAGTAAAAGTCTCAGGTACACCCTTAAAAGGGGAAACTCCTTATGTTTACGATGAATTAGTTAACTTAGCAAAAGAATGTTCAACTAAAGAGAGAATAGCTGAGAAAGCAGAAAGAGAAGCTTTAAATTATCTAAAATGTTCTTTCGCATCCGAAAATATTGGAAAAAAATTTGATGGTCAAATTGTGGGTGTTACAAATTTTGGAATATTTATTCACTTAAGAAATATAAATATTGAAGGACTTTGTCACATAAAAAATTTTCCNAAAAATGAATATTATGTATTTGATGAGAGNAGTAAGATGTTACAAAGCAACAGCTCAAGACATTCTTATTCATTAGGGGANGAAGTTAAAGCAATCATTGAAAAGGTAGACTATTTCTCCCAAAGAATTGATTTAAAAATAGAGNAATGAAAAATAAATCNAATCAAGAAATGGTCTGTGGAATAAATATTTTGACACAGATCATTGAATTGAGACCCGAATCAGTATCCTGTCTTTTTGTTGGAGGAACTAAAAAATTGAGATTCAGTAGCTTAATTGAGAAAGCTACAAAAAATGGTATTNGTATCGAAGAAAAAAATAATGATTTTTTTGAGGAAAACTTCAAAGGTATTAATCATCAAAATGTAGCTATAAGTTGCGATAAAAGGACAGAAGAATCAGAATCCTATCTTCAGAAAATTGTTGAGAAAGACGAGTTAAGATTGCTAGTATTAGACAGTTTATCCGATCCTCATAATGTAGGCGCATGCATCAGAAGTGCAGCTGCAGCATCAGTAGATGCAGTAATTGTTCCAAAGAACCGATCTTGTCATTTGACTCCAACAGTCAGAAGGATTTCGTCAGGAGCATCCGAACTTATTCCCTTTGTAATTGTCACTAACTTAGTAAGAACACTTGATTTTCTGAAAAAAAGTGGAGTAAGAGTCTATGGAAGCGATCTTGAGGCTTCTCAACCATACGATAAGGTTCTTTATNCAAGTAAATTGGCTTTAGTTGTAGGATCTGAAGATAAAGGTATGAGGAGATTAACAAAAGAAAATTGCGATGANCTCATAAAGATAGATATGGCAGATAAAATAGAAAGCTTAAATGCTTCGGTAAGCACAGGTATAATGCTTTTCGAAATCGTAAGGCAAAATAATTTAGATTAATTCCTACCAAACCATATGCTGACACAAAGAACACTTCAAAACCCTATAAAAGCATTCGGAGTTGGTCTTCATACCGGGAATCCAATAATACTGAAAATTTTGCCTGCTCCTACCGATACAGGAATCATTTTTAGAAGAGTTGATCTCGATCCTGTGGTTGAAATAAAAGCTGCCGCAGAAAATGTAGGTGATACCTCACTTTCAACATGCTTAACCTTTGGCGATACAAGAATTTCCACAATAGAACATCTCATGTCAGCAATAGCTGGCTTAGGTATTGATAATGCTTATGTAGAAGTTAACGGTCCAGAGATACCTATTATGGACGGTAGTGCAGCACCATTTGTTTTTTTATTGGAATCAGCAGGTCTTCTTGAGCAGGATGAAATGAAAAAATTTATCAGAATCAAAGATACGGTCAAAGTCTCATTTGAAGATGCATGGGCACAAGTTTCTCCTTTTGAAGGATTTAAAGTTGATTTCACGATGATTTATGATCATCCAGTTCACAAAAATCATGCAACTAAGGCCTCTGTGAACTTTAATAGCACCTCTTTTGTTAGGGAAGTATCTAGAGCAAGGACCTTTGGATTTATGAGTGAGCTTGAGAGTCTTAACGAGAAAAATCTTGCACTCGGTGCAAGTGTCAAAAANACTATTGCAATAGGNGANGATTCTATTTTGAATGAAGATGGATTGAGGCTAGAGAATGAAATGATTAAGCACAAAATTTTAGACGCTATTGGAGACCTTTATTTACTCGGTCATAATTTAGTAGGATCTTTCGAAGGCTTTAAGTCAGGTCATAAAGTAAACAATGCTCTTTTGAGAGAATTAATAGCGAGACCAGATACTTGGGAAGTAAAAACATATGATGATCCTATCAATTCACCTATAAAGTATCTTGAACCAATCATCGATCCAAGCTCAGGATAAATTTTCTCAGATATTTCGTCCAACTGATAGAATTGCGGTTAGCAAATTTATATGGGTCTATTAGATAAAATATTTGGTTCAAAGAACCAAAAAACACTAAAGAAAGTTCAACCTTTGGTTGATGCTATTAATTCTTTAGAGGAAGAATATTCTCTACTTAGCGATACAGAATTAAAGGAAAAAAGATACGAATTCATTAATCGCTATAAAAATGATGAAACATTGGACCAATTACTTCCTGAGGCTTTCGCAACTGTTAGAGAAGTTAGTAAAAGACAACTTGGATTAAGGCATTACGACTGTCAACTGATAGGAGGAATTGCTCTTCATAACTGTCAAATTGCAGAAATGGCAACCGGAGAGGGTAAAACATTGGTTGCAACTCTTCCCTCATATTTAAATTCAATCACAGAAAGAAAAGTCGTTTTAGTGACAGTTAATGATTATTTAGCCAAACGAGATGCCGAATGGATGGGGCCTATCTACAGAAACCTTGGTATGTCTGTNGATTCTATTGTTCCTGGTCAACAATTGGATGAAAGGAAAAATGCTTACGATGCTGATGTAATTTATGCGACAAATAACGAACTAGGCTTTGATTTCTTGAGAAATAACATGGTTGTTAATCAGAAGGATAGAATGATGAATGATTATTACTTTGCCATTATTGACGAAGTTGATTCCATTCTTATAGACGAAGCAAGAACACCTTTAGTTATCTCCGGACCTGCAGAAAATACGGCTCAAATCTATCAAAAAATTAGTAAATTCGTACCTAAATTAAAGCAACAGGTCATAGAACTGGATTACGAAGAGGAAGAGCCGGAAAAAAGAGAGGAGACTGGCCATTTTGTCATAGACGAAAAATCCAAACTTGTTGAGTTAACAGATTTGGGNCACGACTTTATTGAAGAATTATTAAAAAAAGATAATTTACTAGAAGAAGATCAAAGTCTTTACTCTTCAGGTAATCTTAGATTGCTTCACTATATTCAATCTTCTTTGAGAGCCCATTTTCTTTTTCAAAAAGATGTCGACTACATGGTTCAAGATAAACAAGTAATTCTTATTGATGAAAATACGGGGAGAGCAATGCCAGGCAGGAGATTGGCTGATGGACTTCATCAAGCAATTGAACAAAAGGAAAATGTGCCAATTCAAATGGAAAGTCAAACCCTGGCTTCTTGTACTTTCCAGAATTATTTTAGGCAATACGAAAAATTGTCGGGCATGACAGGAACAGCATCTACTGAAGCAGAGGAATTTGCTGAAATTTATGGCCTTAATGTTCTGGAGGTTCCTACTAATGAACCCATGATAAGAGATGATAAAAATGATCTTGTTTATCTTACACAAGCTGAAAAATATAAAGCTGTCATAGACGAAATTAAAGAATACAAGAACAAGGGAAATCCAATACTTGTAGGAACTGCCTCACTAGAGAGCTCAGAACTCTTATCTAGCTTATTAAAAAAAGAAAATATTGAGCACCAAGTTCTTAATGCCAAGAACCATGCGAAGGAAGCTGAAATAATTTCACAAGCCGGAAAACCCGCAGTAGTTACCATTGCTACAAACATGGCAGGAAGAGGCACTGACATAGTTTTAGGAGGAAACTGGGAGGCCGAATACGAGAAACTCAACGAAGATAATCCAGAAAAAAAAGAAAAATTACAGTCTAAGTGGAAGGAATTAAATGCTGCAGTGCTCTCCTCCGGTGGTCTGCATGTCATTGGAACAGAAAGAAATGAATCTAGAAGAATGGATAATCAGCTTAGAGGTAGATCAGGAAGACAAGGAGATCCAGGATCTTCAAGATTTTATATTTCTCTCGAAGATAATTTGATGAGGATTTTTGCTTCTGATCAGTTTAAGAACATCATGCAAAGGGTCGGTTTGGAAGATGGTGAGTCAATTGAGCATAGAATGCTGAGTGGTGCAATTGAAAGAGCGCAAAAACGAGTCGAAGGAAGGAACTTTGATATTCGAAAAATGCTACTTGAATATGACGACATGGCAAATGAACAAAGACAGATCATTTATTCACAGAGAAATAATATCTTAGAGGCGATCTCGATAACAGAACTTCTGGATTCCATGAGAGAAACTGTAATCGCAGACGAATTAGATAATTTATCAAATGGTGATTTAGAGCCTAACGAATGGAATTTAGATATTTTGGAAAGTTCTGTCTCCAATATATTCGGATTGCAAATTCCGATTAAACAATGGGTAAATGAAGAGAACAATATAACTAGAGAGAAAGTAGAAGAAAAAATTCTCTTTTTGGCTAAGGAATCTTATAAAGAAAAAAGCAATCAAATAGGCTCAGTAATGAGAGATTTTGAAAAGCAAATTCTCTTACAAATAATTGATAGTGCATGGAAGGATCATCTTGCAGAAGTAGATGCACTAAGACAAGGTATTGGTCTTCGCAGTTATGCAAGTAAAAATCCTAAGCTTGAGTTCAGAAGAGAGTCATTTGAACTATTTGAAAACCTATTGAATAAAATAAGATTAGAAGGAATTCGTTTCTTATCAAGAGTTGAGATTGAATTAGAGGATTCAGGTGAATTAAATTTACCGGAGCAGAACAAAGCCCAAACCTTGGAACATCAAACACCTCAATCAGCTATAGCTTCTCAAGAACCAAAGTCTACATCGCAAGACCAAAGTCAAGGAAATAGAAGACTAAGAAGAGCTGAAGCAAAAATGGCGAGAAAAAATGCCAGAAAAAAATAATGGCAAAAAAGATACATAACATCAAAGGTGTGACACTTTCCTCTGCTTCGAGTAATACACGTTATGGCAAAAGAGATGATAGTCTAGCAATTGCAATTCCTTCTG
>JGI24820J26691_1000677_pt1 | contig 10331 bp, 9 predicted proteins | sample METZYME_5_50m_FD_26691 | JGI IMG/M metagenome (IMG submission 26691) | reverse complement strand
AAGTAAGATTAGCCGGAGTACAAAATGTTTCAATCGCTGCTGAACAGGATTAATTTAGAAAATAGATTAACCGTTTCTATAGTTGGCGGNTTTTCTATTGCTTTTGCTATCTTTCTNACCATTTATGTAATTATCTTACCAAGCGATAAGAATTTTGATACAGCAAAAGACTCCAGTNTAGTTGACTTTGTAAGATTGAGAAAAAATGATTTCTTAAACGAAAGNGAAAGAGCTCTTCCGGAAAAACCACCCCCACCAAAAAAACCACCCCCACCAAAATTAGAAACTCCTGAAGTAGTTCAGCCTGTTCAAAATTTAAATATAAAATTTCCGACCTTAAATACTCCAGTTGATTTAAAAGGAGCTTTTTTACGTGGAGCAAATTCATTGGCATCCAATAGCGGACTTATACCATTGGTTAAGATTCAGCCTAAATACCCTCGAGAAGCTCTAAAAGGCGGAAAGACGGGCTTTGTAACAGTCCGACTGACGGTTGATGAAAAGGGAAGAGTTATTAGTGCTATAATTGAAGAATCAAGACCACCAAGAATATTTGATGCTGCTGCTATACAAGCGGTACTTAAATGGAAGTTTAAACCAAGAGTTATTGATGGAGTTGCNGTCAAACAAGTTGGTCTTACNACGATAGAGTTTAATTTGTGATGAAAAGATTTTTTATTTTAATTTTNATTGCTAGCTTTAATGTCTCTGCAGCAGAGCANGCCATAACACAATGGGTTTATAACACTCTAGAAAGAGCTCAAGCTAATCTAGACAAAGGNAATCTTGAAGCTGCAGAAAGAATTTATTATGACTATGCTAATGATACCTGGTCATCACGATCTTATGATCATTTTGTAATTCTTAGAACTTATGCTTATTTCTTAATTTCATATGACAGAAACGAAGAAGCTTTAAAGTATCTCAAGCAGGCAAGCCTCAAACGAGACATGCCCCCTTATGATATTTTTGAATTAAATTTTACTCTTGGTCAGGTTTATTATGTTAATGGCGATAGAGAAAATGCTAAGAAAACTCTTCTAAAGTGGGTTGAAATAGGTGAAAAAAATAAACTTGATCTCAAACCTGAGGGATATGCAATATTGGCAACAATATATGCACAAGATGAAGAGTGGGGCAATGCTCTTAAATTTATTACATTAGCTATCGATAACTCTTATAAATTTGTTGAAGACTGGGCACAGTTAAAGTTTGCCATTCATACTGAAAGAAAAGAATATCTGGATGCTTTAGAAATATCTCAGGACTTAGTTAGATATAAGCCAAAAAACAAACAATACATTGAGCAGATGGCAGGTATTTATAACATAATTAAATTTGAAGAAGAGTCTCTTGCTACGCTTGAATTTAAGCTTCAGCAAGACTTACTTAAAAAACCATCTGAATACATCAATTTAGCTAATTTTTATCTTTACAAGGGTTTGCCGGTGGACTCTAGTAAAGTAATTGAAAAAGGGTTAAAGCTAAAAGTTTTAGANAATAATATTAAAAATAATGAGCTCTTGAGTAATGCTTACATAATCGCTAAAGATTTCGATAATGCTGTTAGATCATTAATCAAAGTNACGAAGATAACCAATGATCCTAAGTACGACTATCGAATTGGNCAAATTCAATTGCAGAATTCTAAATATGAGCAAGCTATCAAATACTTTAATATTGCGAGAGATAAAGGATGGAATAGAAAACCTGGATCACTCGAAATGCTCCTAGGAGTCTGTTACATCGAGATAGATGACTTTAAGAATGCTCGCCTTGAACTTAAAAAAGCAATAGATTTTGGTAAAGAGAAAGAAGCAAACCCTTGGCTATCCTATATAGAATCTACAGAGGGTTTGAGAGCAGCCGCCTCAAGATAAAACACAAAGTTTGATCATTTCTTATATGTAAAGTAAACTTGACACCCATGAGTTTGATTAAAGTAAAAAATCTAAAAAAACAGTTTCAAATTGGTAGTGAAACAGTCAATGCAATTAAAGATATAAGCTTTGACGTAAACGCTGGTGAGTTTATTTCAATTATGGGTCCTTCTGGATCTGGAAAAACCACTTTAATGAACATTATAGGATGTCTAGATACACCATCATCTGGAGAATATTATCTTGATGACAATGAAGTTAGTAAACTTGAAGATGATGATCTAGCAGCAATAAGAAATAAAAAGATTGGTTTTGTTTTTCAATCATTTCACTTGCTTTCAAGAAATACAGCTCTCAATAATGTCATGCTGCCATTAACTTATGCAGGTTATAGTAAAGCTGATGCACTAAAAAAAGCAACTAAAGTTTTAAATAAGGTGGGGCTTGAGGATAGAGTGCTTCATAAACCAAATGAGCTGTCAGGAGGACAACAACAAAGAGTTGCTATTGCTAGAGCGCTAGTAAATGAGCCGAATATTGTTTTTGCAGATGAGCCAACTGGTAATCTTGATACAAAAACTGGGGCTGAAATAATGTCTCTTTTTAAAGAACTGCATAGAAATGGTCAGACAATCATTGTTATAACTCATGAAAGCGATATTGCTGAGCAAACCGAAAGAGTTATTACAATTAAAGATGGATTAATTGAATCAGACGTAGGGAGGGTTTGATGAGATATTTATATTTATTTAGTATTTTTATTTTAGTTAGTTGTAGTGGTGGTTCAAATGACTCAAAAGCATATTCTTATTATCAAAAAAAAGATGTTGAACCTAAGCAACTTGATTTAACTATAGAAGCTTCTGGAGAGATTGAAGCTATTTATTCTGTTGAAATAAAATCAAAGGCTTCTGGTGAGATTCTAGATCTACCTGCAGAGGTTGGAGATTTTGTAAAAAAAGGAACTATACTTGCAAGAATTGATCAAAGAACGCCTAAAAATGTGCTTGATCAAGCAGAAGCTGATTTAAGATTAGCAGAGGTAAGATTAGAAAATGCTGAGGCTCAGCTTGAAAGAGGCCAAGCTTTACATGCAGAGGGGAGTATTGCAGATAAGAATTTTGAAGAAATACAAGAAGGATATGCTTCTGCTAAATCTCAACACGTCAGATCTATTGTAAATGTTGAGAATGCAAAAATAGCTCTTGATGACACTTTAGTAAAATCTCCACTTGATGGAACAATAATTTCAAGACCGGTAGAGGTTGGTCAGGTCATATCATCACCCACATCAGCAGTTGGCGGTGGTACGGTATTAATGAGAATGGCTGATTTATCTAAGGTCAGGATACGAGCTTTTGTTGATGAAATCGATATTGGAAAAGTTTCTGTTGGACAAGAGGTATCCATAAGAGTTAGTGCATTCAGAGAGGAAGTATTTCAAGGAAGAGTCTCAAAAATTGAACCTTTAGCAATTGTGCAACAAGGCGTAACAATATTTCCTGTACTAATTGATATTGATAACAAAGAAAACCTTTTATTACTTGGAATGAATACTGATGTAGTTATTCAGGTGATTGATGCAGAAGTTGCTGTAAGTGCACCAACAGGAGCCTTAAGAACACGGGATGATGCATATTCAGCTGCTGAAGTGCTCGGAATAGACAAAGACGTTATTGACAGCTTCTTAGACAAGAGAGTTGCTGGAGAAAATTTCACCAAATTTATTGTTTTTAAAGAATCAAAAGCTGGGCCAAAACTTACTTGGGTTGAGATCGGCATCTCAGACTTAGCGAATGTCGAGATTAAGAACGGTCTTAATAACGGAGATATTGTCTACGTACTTCCAAGCAAAGGACTAGTTGATTACCAAAAAAGATTTACCGAAAGAGTCAAAAACAGTTTTGGATAAGGTGTAAAAATTGTTACTTTCTGAATCAATTAAAACAGCATTAGATTCAATTAAGTCTAATGCAACACGTTCCTTTCTAACTGCTCTTGCAATTATTATCGGAATTGCTTCTGTGATCGCAATGTTGAGTATTGGTGCAACTGCACAACAGGCGCTTGAAGATGAAATTGAAGCGCTTGGCGGAAGAATTTTAAGCGTGTATGCAAGTCAAACACGGCGAGGAGGTGTTAAAAGCTCTTTTGCCCCCCTTGAAATTAAAGACGCAGAGGCACTTCGCAGATTTACAGGATTTAAGTGGGAAATTGCACCTGAGATGAAAGATAGGCGACAAATACAATTCATGAATGCAAATTATAGTGCTCAAATTGGCGGCTATTGGTCAAATCATGATAAAGCTAGAGGTTATGAAATTGACCAAGGTAGATTTTTTACTGAAGAGGAAGATCTCTCGAGGAGAAGGGTTGCAGTTATAGGTTCTGATATTCCTAAAGAATTGAAGACCTCTGCTAAATCTTTATTAAATAATGATTTGATGATTAACGGAGTGCCATATAAAGTTATTGGAATTCTAAAGAAAGAGGGCTCAAGAGGATGGGAGTCACCTGATAATGAAGTTTATGTGCCAATAATGACAGCAAGCACTAGAATTTTTGGAACAAGAAATCTTCGCTCGATTAATGTAAAGATACCCAATGATTCAAATGTAGAGGAATCCATGCTTTATATAGAGCAGATTTTAAGAGTTGCGCACGATATCGGTCCGGGGCAACAAAATGATTTTAGAATTAATGATTGGAGCCAATATGCTGATTTGCGAAGGCAAGCTACATCAATTTTCACAGCTTTACTTACTGGTATTGCTGCAATTAGTCTTTTGGTTGGTGGGATAGGTGTAATGAATATTATGCTTGTTTCAGTTGCAGAAAGAACCAAGGAGATAGGCTTGAGAAAGGCTTTAGGTGCAACAAACTCTGCAATATTGATGCAATTCATTGTAGAAGCTATTCTTTTATGCTTGCTTGGAGGAATACTTGGTATTCTTTTGGGAATGTTGTTAATTTACATATTTGGAGTATTAGCTTCTGTATTTGGTGATACAACTTTTCCCTTTTATGTACCAATGTATGCAGTATTCGGTTCTCTAACATTCTCTGCTCTAGTTGGATTATTTTTTGGTATCTGGCCTGCTAAAAGAGCGGCTAGACTTGATCCAGCAGTGTCCCTAAGATACGAGTAATGAAAGTCTTACAAATTCTTCCTCAACTTAACATTGGTGGAGTTGAAAGAGGAACACTCGATTTATCTAGAGCACTAATCAATAGAGGACACAAATCATTTGTAATTTCTGGTGGTGGTGTTTTAGTTGACGAACTTAAAAGAACTGGTGCAGAACACATTGAATTACCAATCCATCATAAAAGCTTAAGAACACTTAGTTTAGCCAATGAGCTTTCAGAGACTATTTCAAATATTGATCCAAATATAGTTCATGTGAGATCGAGGATGCCTGCTTGGGTGAATTATCGGGCCTTTAAAAAATTGAAGAAAAAACCTCTTTTAATTTCTACTTTTCATGGTTTATATAGTTTTCCAATNTATTCAAAAGTAATGTCTTTCGTGGATCACTCAATTGCAATATCNAATACTGTTGAGTCATATATTCTNNAGAACTATAAACTNGAAAAAAAAGATATAACAATAATACCAAGAGGTTGTGAGCCAACTGAGTTTAATAAAGATTTAATAAATCCTGAAGATAGAAATAACATTCTGCGAGAGTTTCCTCAAATAAGAGATAAAAAAGTCTTAACCATACCCGGTAGGATAACTAAGTGGAAAGGTGTAGTAGAGTTTATTGAGTTACTTTCTTTACTTGATGATACCTACCATGGTCTTATTGTTGGACCAACAGCGCAATCAAAAATAAAGTATTTAAAAAAACTCCAAAATAAAGTAACGTCAATGAATCTTGATCACAGAATTACCTTTACTGGCTCCAGAAGAGATATTTCTAACATCTATAAGATTTCAGATGTGGTTTTTAACTTATCACAAACACCAGAACCTTTTGGTCGAACAATGATAGAAGCTATAGCTTGCGGAACAAAGGTTATAGGATGGAATCATGGTGGTGCTTCTGAAATACTAAATGAACTATTTCCTCAAGGTTTGGTTTCACTTAATAACATGGATGAGCTTCAGCAGAAGACTAAGTTAATTGCCGAATCTAAGGAACTTCCAAAAGAAAATATATTCACTGCCTAGTCGGATGACAAGCTCTACAATTGATCTTTATCAGAGCTTATTAAGTTAGCATAAATATCATTCAAGCTTTTATTTGCCTTAGTAAATGTAAAATCTGACCTAACTTTTTCAAAAGAAGTAGTTTGATCAATATCAGATATTTTATCTATCGAGACTTTTATAAGCTTTCTGAGGGCTTCTAAAGAATCTGGCTCACATAAGTATTCCTCATCAAGAATATCTGACATGTGACCAACATTTGTAGAAATTACTTTTATACCTCTAAATAAAGCTTCTAGCGCTACTCTTGGACCACCTTCTCTTCGTGAAGATATTATTAACATTTTTGCCCTCGAGTAGAACTCATCAATTTCATCTTTAGGCACGCTTTCTTCAATAAAAATTTTACTTTCTTGAGAAGTATCTTTAATTTGTTTTAAAAGATTTTTTTTAAGTCTACCGCTACCTAGAATTATGAGCTTCTCATCAATATTTCTCCATGCATCGATGAGAGTATCAAACCCTTTTTCCTTTACAAATCTTCCTATAGCAAGGTAATACTCTTTTCTTGATCGAGGATTATAACTCTTTGGATCTAATGCCCAGTTACTTACAACTAATTTATTTTTATTTTCTAATTTATTTAAATACGATTTATTGCCAATAGTTATAAAATCAGCTTTCTCAAACTCATCAAGATTCTTTTTTACACCATGAATTGTCGCAACATGTTTTACATCAAAGTAACTTTTTATTCTATTAATCATATATGTTGGTTTTGCAGCATGAGTATGAATAATGTCTGGCGAAATTTCCTTGATAAGGAAAAATAATCGCAACAAACCCAAGGGTGATTTTCTACTAAGTGAACTAAAACCAATCTTTGATACTTTATTATTAAATTTTTTAATAATAGATCTATTTGTAATGATTATTACTTGGTTGTTTAGAGATTGCTCTTTCGTGATTTCATCAACATATTGCTCAATACCTGCAAAGGAATCACTTGAAAGAAAATGGCATACTCTCATTTACTAAACCTTTTCTCTATTTCATAAACAACCTTTTCTACTTCTCGAAACGGCTCATGAAGTGGGTTTGGTTTGTGAATAGATAATTTTTTTATTTCACTATTGTCTAAATTGCTTTCCTCCAAGAAGCCAGCAAACTTATTTGATTTCACATCATCTATCAATTTCGTAATTTTATTTTTTTTATTAGTATGCAAATCAAATAAATAAGTTTCTCCACTTGAAGACAGCGACTCAAAAATCATATTTACTGAATCAGGAGTAACAAATCTAATTTTCGCTTTTGAAATATAATTATCAAGAGGTTCAAAATTTTCATTTACGTCAACAAACTTCGAGATTAATGGATTTAATTTAATTTTTTCATTTAAACNGTTAGGCGTTCTTCTTGAGTTGAAAACCATCCAATTAAGATTTGGAAATAGGGCAATTATAAAATTNATCTGAGAAATTAAATAATCATCATCAAAACTAAAATGTTTATTCTTTCCNCCGATAACTATTAATCCAATATCCTCNAGATTTGTATTAATATTTACTTTTGCAAGCGACCCCATAAACGTGAAAACATTTTTAGGAAGAGTGCTGTAATCATGTCGNGGAGCAATAATTAGATCAAATTTAGACTCAAAAAATTGAGGCTTCATTACAGATATTATCTTTGTTTTTCTAGTCTTATGTCTCAACATAGGAATGATGGTCTTTGAACCAGCCCCTATAATTATGTCAGCTTCAAGATCTTGCTTTGGTTTAATACCTAGGAAGTATAAAAAAAGCTCAAACCAAACAGGATTTCTTATAGAAACTTCCTCAAGCTCAAAATCTTGAGTTAATGATAAATTTTTAAGGATTACTTCTACTTGTTTTTTATGTCCTGTAATTGAGTCTTTAATCCAACAAATTTTCATAAAACAACATTATCTTTTATTTTTAATTAAAATATACACATATATTATGATCGTTCAAAACAAAATAGATAAATTGTTAAGAGATAACTTGAATGTTTCTAAATTAATTATTAGAAATGATAGCAATAAGCATAATGTGCCACCAAATAGTGAATCACACTTTAATGTTCAGATTGTGTCTGATGATTTTAAGGACTTATCTCAAATTCAAAGACATAAGTTAGTTTATAAAGCCGTTGAGAGTTTGCTTACTGAGATTCATGCATTCTCAATCACCGCCATAACAACTTTAGAATTTAAAGAAAACCCTTCATTAAGAGATACTCCAGATTGTGAAAATTAGTGTAGAAAAATATATTGATATTATTTTAAAAAATTCTTTGATTAGCTTTTCTGCACTTTTTATATTTTTATTAAGCTTGTATCCAGGTATTTCTAACTTCCAACTTGATGCATCTTCTGACTCATTAGTATTAGAAAATGATCCTGACCTCAAAATATATAGAGAAATGGGTAACTTATTTTCTGATTCAGATTTTCTAATTGTTACTTTGCGCCCTAATGAGGATATTTTTAATAAAAAATCACTCCAAAGAATAGAAAGGATCGAAAATGAGATTCTTGAAATAGATGGAGTGAATCAAGTTTTATCAATTCTTGATGCGCCAATAGTTGAACAACCAAAAGTCTCTCTATCGGAGATTGGTGACAATATAAAATATTTACTGGATGAAGGTATTGATCTGCAAAAAGCAAAACAGGAAATATTAAATAACCCTATCTATCAAGAATTAATTGTAAGTAAAGATGGCTCTACAACAGCTTTTCAAATCTTACTTGATGAGAATGAGAATTATGAAAACTTAATTCAGCAAAGATATGATCTGCTTAACTCAGATAAGCCAAACATTTTATTTGATGTTAATCGTAAAATTGATGAACAAAACTCATTAATTCAAGAAAAAGAAAAAAGGATTGTTGCAGAAATAAGATCTGTAATAAACAGCAACAGAGATTTTGGCTTACTCTTTTTAGGCGGACCAGCAATGATTGCTAACGATATGATTGACTTTATTAAGTCTGATCTTTCTATTTTTGGACTATTAGTCTTTTTGATTTTTGGATTTTTACTATATTTTTTCTTTAGAGANATCAAGCTGGCATTTATACCNTTAATAAATGCAGCANTAGTTATTTATACAACAAGCTCTATTTTAGGATATGCGGATTGGAAGATAAGTGTTGTTTCATCAAACTTTATTGCTTTGCTTTTAATCTTAACTATTTCTATAAGTGTTCATGTTATAGAAAGATTTGTTGAGCTAAAAAAAGAAGATCATTACGAACGCTTAGTTAATGAGACATTCAGCCAAATGTTTATACCTTGTTTTTTTGCAGTTCTTACAACCGGAGTGGCATTCCTGTCACTTATTTCTGGAGACATTAAACCAGTCTTAGAGTTTGGGAAAATGATGACTGTTGGAATCATTGTTGTATTCATATTTACATTCACATTTGTTCCTTTAGCATTTCATAACCTGGGCTTTGGCCCATTACGAGCATCATCAAAGATTGGCAGCCTGCCAACAAAAATAGGTAAAAATATAATCACCAATAAGACAATAATCATCTCAGCTTCAATATTTTTAGGCTTGTTATTTATTATTGGTGTGAATAATTTAAAAGTAGAGAATAAATTCATAGATTATTTCAAAAAAAATACAGAAATATATCAAGGCATGTCAGAGCTTGATGAAAAGCTTGGCGGAACCGCAACTCTAGATATTATTATTTATGAGCCTGATAATTATCTTGCAGATGACGATGAGATTAGTGATGAATTTGATGATCTTTTTGATGAGGATATATTCGAAGATGACAATAGTGAGTCCTCGGGCTTTTGGTGGAATATATATAATTTAAAAAGGCTTGAAGAAATTCATGATTATCTTGATGATAACGAAAATATTGGCAAAGTTTTGAGTGTTTCAAGTGGTATAAAGCTTGCTCGTAAAATTAACGATAACAATGAATTAAATGATCTCGAACTTGCATTATTAAGATCAGTTTTGCCAGAGGATATAAAAGATACTGTTTTAAATTCTTATATTTCTAGTGATGATTCCATTGTGAGGATTTCTACCAGAGTCTATGAGAGCTCTGAATCTTTAAATAGAGATCTTTTATTAAAAAAGATTAACTCAGATTTGCAAGAAAAATTTGGAATATCAAGTGACAAATACAAAATTACAGGCTTAGCTGTTCTTTATAACAATATGTTGCAATCTTTATTTAGCTCAATGCTTAACTCAATAATTATCGTGTATACCGTAATTGCATTAATGTTATTAATTCT
>JGI24820J26691_1000676_pt1 | contig 10334 bp, 7 predicted proteins | sample METZYME_5_50m_FD_26691 | JGI IMG/M metagenome (IMG submission 26691) | reverse complement strand
AATGAAGATCTTCTGAACCCAGATAACATTTGTAGAAATAAAGAATTTGTTGTCGTCAGTATAAATTACAGATTAGCCTGCTTTGGTTTTCTCAGACTCACTGATATTACAGAAGGAAAAATAGATTCGACAGGATGTGAAGCATTATTGGATCAAATAGAGGCATTAAACTGGATTAAACAAAATATCCAATTTTTTGGTGGGGATGAAAATAATATTTCAGTTATAGGTCAATCAGCTGGAGGTCACAGCATAAGCACACTGATTTCAATGCCATCAGCAAAAGGTCTTTTTCAGAAAGCTATTATTTGTGATGGAGGTGCGGAGACTTTTCAACCCAAAGAGGAATCTAATAGATTGGCGCTAAAGCTTTTAGAAGAGTACAACATTGACCCTAAAGATATTGATAAGATTCATGCTTTGACAACAGAGCAATTAAAAGCATTCGATGCAAAGTTGCAGGATCCAAACAGTGATTTTTCAAGAGAAAATCCAGACTTTGCAACTCAAGCACATGCAAAGCCCTGTATTGATGGTCATCATATTCCTCTTGAGCCATTAGAGTCTATAAAACAGGGGTCTGCTGAAGGTATAGACGTTATTATTGGAACTTCTGATGATGAAGCGTTTGGTTATGATGAACTATTTCAAGGTTTAAGAGAGTTTGATTTAGAACAAGCCGTAGATGAGGAATATAAAGATTGGCTAAGGAAATCAAAGTATTTAAATTTCACGAAAGATAAAGCAAAAGATGACATAAGATCTCTATTATTAGCTTATAGCGATCACTTAAAACAAAATAATTTAGAAGCGTCAATTCCAGATTGTTTCATGAAGATGAATGGCCATAAGTATTTTTGGATCTCGACAGTTCGTTTGGCCGAAGCTTTATCTATCAAAAACAAGAATGTTTTTAATTATATTTGGACTTTTCCAGGGCCACATGGAAGTCCTTTTCATGGCTCTGGTTTGCCTTTTTATTTTGGATGGCATAAAACTGCCGAGGGAGTTGCAATGACTGGAGAGAGTCCCGAGATAGATAAAGTTGCAGATCTTGTATTCAATATGTGGAGCAATTTTATGAAATCTGGCGATCCTTGTTCAAGTGTTCCCAGTATTGAATGGAAGACATATGGACGAGATAGAAATACTCTTGTGATAGATAAAGAGTTTCGTATTGTAGAAGACTTTAACTCTTCTCTTAGAAAAGCATGGGATAAGGTAGAATCGAGAATCCCAGGTAATTTATAAATAATGAGTAATCTCTCATTTAATTTAAAAGCTAGTTATGGATTAGGTCAGCTATCTGTTGGAGCGCTAAGCCTTATGCAGAGAATGTTTTTATTTTTTTTTTACGTCCAAATTCTCGGTTTATCTCCCTTATTGGCAGGTACAGCTTCTGCAATAGCCTCGTTGTTTGACGCAATTACCGATCCAATAATTGGATCTTTATCGGATAATTGGAGATCAAAATATGGTAGGAGATTTCCTTTCCTTGTTATTGGTACATTTCCTACCGCCTTGTCTGCATTCTTACTATATACCCCACTTGTAGAGGGGGAAATATTATTATTCTCATGGTTTGTATTTTTTTCATGCTTAACAAACTTATTTTTAACATTTTTTGCAATACCGCATTTTGCTTTAGGTGCAGAATTATCAAAAGATTATTTAGAAAGAGCATCTGTTGTGGGATATAGGCAATTTTTTTATTTTTTTGGACATGTGATTGTTTTGTTCCTAGCATATGGATACTTTTTTGCACCTACGGATGAATATGCAAATGGCCAACTCAATCCCGAAGTATATAACCCCTTTATAATTGTGGTAGTAACGATCTATTTACTTGCAAGTATAACTAGCGTTTGGAAAACAAAGTCAGTTATTCCTAGCTTGATTACTGCTGAAAAAAAAGTAAATTTTTCCATCACAGATAACTTCAAGTCAATCTTTATTGATATCTATACAGCCCTACAAAATCGTTCATTTAGGATGGTATTCTTTGGCAATATTTTTACTAGCATGGCAGCAGGAGTTACTTTTAATTTAGAGTTATACGCATTAACTTTCTTTTGGGGATTGTCAGGTGAGATGAGTCTTCTGCTGGTAGGACTAGCATTTTATCCTGGAGCATTTATAGGTGTATTTATAGCAAAACGATTAATCAGCAGATTGGATAAAAGAAATTCCATGTTATACGGAAATGCTATGTGGATCATTTTTATAATCATTCCAATATTAATGAAATTATTGGGAATTCTTGATGATCTTGAAATGTCTATAATAGTTATGATCTTAGTGTCTTTTAGGATTATGCAAGGCATTGCTATCACTCCATGTGACATAGCATTTGGATCAAGTCTCGCAGATATATCTGATGAGCAAGAAATACAAACACATAAACGTCAAGAAGGTGCATTTTTTGCTGCTGCATTTTTTTCAATTAAAGCCGCGCTTGGACTAGGTTCTGCATTATCAGGTTTTGCTCTATGGTTTATAGCATGGCCATCTAATGTCGATAACATAACATCTGAAAATTTGTTCGATCTTGGTATTGTTTTAGGTCCATTTGTAGCAGCTTTAGGACTAATTTCGTGTTACTTTTTCAGTAAGTATGACCTTTCTAAAAAGAGGCATATAGAAATTCTTAATCAGTTAGATATTAGCAAAAAATAAGAAATTTAACTTATAGCTTATCTGGATGAATGCCACCATAGGCTGCTGCTGTCCAGCCTCCATCTACAGCAAAGTTGGCACCATTAGTATAATTGCTTGCACGTGAGGCTAAATATATGCATGTACCACCAATATCTTCCATCGTACCTATATTCTTTGTTGGAACATATGCAGCTAAGAGATCAGGATTATCTCTAGCTACGATATTCATATCACTCGCAAAGGCTCCTGGGCTAATACAATTTACCCATATATTATTAGGGGCTAATTCATTTGCGAGACTTTTTGTTAAATGAATCAAGCCTGCTTTTGACGCGGTATATGGNTAAGAATCTTCAAATGCTACGCCCAAACCGTCTATCGAAGCTATATTTATAACTTTGNCGGGATTTTCTTTTGTTTTATTTTTTTCCAAAAGAGGCTTAAGTCCTTGAATAAGAAAAAATGGCGCTTTGATATTTAGATTAAATGTTTTATCCCATCCTTTTTCAGGAAAATTATCAAAGGGCTCATGCCAGCCAGTTGCAGCATTATTTATCAGGACATCAAGTGCCTCTTCTTTATTTTCTATTTCTTGAACGAGAGCATCTATTCCTTCTTTGGAAGAAATATCATTTTCTATACCAATACATAAACCATACTTACTTAGTTCTTTAGCCGTTTGTTCTACAACCGCACCATGGCGTGCTGTTATATAAACTTTAGAACCAGAGCGCACAAAAGCTTCTGCAATCATTTTTCCAAGGCCTTTTGAACCACCTGTTATTAAAACTACTTTGCCTTCTACGCTGAATAAATCTTGCATTTGCCTTTCCCTGCCTAAAATAATCCGTCTTCTCTTACTGCCTCAAAAGAAGCTTTCATTGATTCGATAATGGTTGTTACATCCTCATCCGTATGTGCATCACACAAGAAAGATAGTCGAACACCAGGCACCATTACGTTATGACCTAGGAGATGAAGATAAAATTCATTTTCAGCTTGTTTGTGCTCACCGCCATAATAACCCTTGATATCAAACCCACTACTAATTGATTCCCTTTGAAATTTCATATGAAATTTTGAGCCAGCATTAAGAATTTGTGCAGGATACTCATTTTCCTCACAGAATTTATTAATTTCATTAGTCAGTCTATTGCCCTTATCCATAAGAGAAGGGTATATGGTATCTTTATTTTCTTTTAGGTGAGATATCACTGCTTGACCTGCAATCATGGACAATGGATTGCCATTAAAGGTGCCTCCATGAAAAATTCTTTTATCGCCACCTCTGCCACCAAATACTGCCATTATATCTTTTCTACCTGCTACAGCACCCACAGGAAAACCACCACCAGTAATTTTTCCGTATGTAGCCATATCTGCTTTTATACCGTAGTAACCCTGTATACCTCCATAATCTACCCTAAAACCAGTCACTACTTCATCCATTATCATAAGAACATCGCATTCAGTGCAAACATCTCTTAGACCTTGAAGAAAATCTTTATTGTTAAGTCTAGGATTTGAATTTTGAGATCCTTCGAGAATAATAGCTGCTAAGTCGTCTTTATTTTTTCTAATTAAATCAAAGGCAGCTTCATTTCTATACGGCAACAGCTCTAGAGTATCATTTTTTATTACATCACTGATTCCNGAGGATACATACATACCATTCGGCTTGTCATTAGTTCCTTCTTCGAAAGTTGCATAAAATAAGGCATAGTCGTGAGCTCCATGNTAAGCGCCATCAAAGACTCCTATTTTAGATTTTCCGGTGAAAGCTCTTGCTGCCCTCATTGCATACATTGTTGCTTCAGTGCCAGTATTAGCCCATATGACTTCTTCAGCGCAGGGACTTGCATCACACAATAACTCTCCTAGTTCAAATTGTGCCTCACCTGGAAGCCCAAAAAGCCATCCTCTATTGAGTTGTTTATCAACGGCCTCTCTTACAACAGGATGATTGTGCCCCAGAATAATTGGACCAAAACCCATGGTAGTGTCAATGTAAGTATTACCATCTACATCTGTCATATACCCACCTTCAGCACTTTCCATGTAAACAGGATGGGGCAGCCGAACGGTTTGAATTACTTCTTGTGCTACTTTTTTACCTTTGTTCTTAATCTCAAAAGATTTTGGGGTTCTCTCTTTTAGTATTTTTCGAATAGACTGAGCATTCTTACCATGCAATATTTTATCTTCTATATTAGTTGTTGTTTCCATATGCCTTCATTAGTTTTATTACCGTACAAATGTACTATAGCAGATTTATTATGACAACTTATTCAGTTAAATGTGAAGGTTGAAATCAATTTATCTTTGCTATTATTTTCGACCTTATATTTTTAACAAAAAATTTTTTTTACCATACATTTGTATTGTTTATCGTACAAATGTATTATAAAATTGATTTTATAATATCAGGAATAAAAACATACACATGAAAGAATACGATTTAGTTATAACGAACGGAACAATTATTGATGGGAAGAGAACTCCTAGATTCAAAGGCGACATAGGAATACGAGATGGAGTAATAGAATCTATAGGCAAAGTCCACACCAAAAATGCAAAGAAAGTTATTGATGCTGAAGGTAAAATTGTTGCACCAGGTTTTGTAGATTTGCATACACATTTTGATTCCCAAATTTATTGGGATCCCTGGTGTACTATGAATGGCTGGCATGGTATTACGACTGTTACCATTGGAAATTGTGGTTTCGGTTTTGCTCCTTGCAAACCCGAAGACAGAGACGCGTCTATGAGAACAATGGAAAGAAACGAAGCTGTCAGATTCGAAACCATGAAAGAAGGCATGCCTTGGGATTGGGAGACTCATCCAGAGTTCATGGATAGCATTGAAAATACCCCAAAAGGTGTAAATGTTGCCACCTTTACTCCTCTTGGTCCCTTAATGATGTATGTAATGGGTAAAGAGGCAGCTAAAACCAGAAAGTGTAATGAAAAAGAAAGAGAAGAAATTTGTCGATTAATAGAAGAATCTATGAATGCTGGTTCTCTAGGAATTTCTGCACAAAGGCTTGGAAAAGAATCTGTTCAGAGGGACTCAGATGGCTCTCCAATGATCACAGATTTAATGGATGCAGATGATTTTATTGAATTTGCAAAAGTTCTTAAAAAGCTTGGAAGAGGTTTTATGCAGGTTCTCGGAGGAGACTTTGATTTTAACGAGAAATTAATGGAGGCCTCAGGCAGACCAATGATTTGGAATGCCTTGGTTACTATAGTCGATCAACATGGCTTAACTTTTGGTAGTTTATGGGAAGTTACCGATTGGATTGAAAAATGCAATGCAGAAGGAAAAAGAATTGTAGGTCATGCAGTTACTGTTCCCACAGATTTTCAGTTTCAATTAATTGATTTTAATTTGTTTGATAGTGATCCTGATTGGAGAGCAGTAACAACTGGAACATTGGAAGAAAAAATGGAGAAAATGTCCGATCCAGAACTCAGAAAACCTCTTAAAGAAAAATTCAATCCCAATCATACTTTTATTGGAGCAATGGCAAATAATATCGACAAACTAAGATATGGAGAGGGTGACGATCTTAATGTGCACAATAAGTATGAGGGAAGAATAATAGAGGAAATTGCAAAAACTGAAAATAAACATCCCATAGATGTTTTTTTAGATATTTCACTCTCAGAAAATCTTTCATCCAGATGGGTAACTCCTCCCCAAAAAATTGAAATGGAAGCTATGTCTAGGCTTGCTAATCATCCTTTCTCAATTCCTGGATTATCAGATGGTGGAGCACATATGAAATTTCTTACTGCAGCCATTTACCCAACTTATTTCCTTGGAAAATTATGTAGAGATAACAATGTTATGAGTCTTGAGAAAGCACATTGGAAGCTATCTGCGTATCCAGCTCAGGTTGCCGGTATTAGAGATAGGGGTCATCTCACTGAAGGGTTTGGAGCTGATATAGTTATATATGATCTCGATGAATTAGATTATGGGCCAATGGAGAAACTGCAAGATTTCCCAGCAGATGATTGGAGATTGGTTCAAAGGCCAAAGGGGTATAAATACATAATTGTAAATGGAGTTGTTACATTTACAGATGATTCTCAGTGCACTGGTGAAACTCCGGGTCGCTTCCTAAGAAATGGGATAGCTTCTGCTCCTCCTGTAAAGATTGCTAAGGTAAATAAGAAAGACGTGGCATAATAATCCAAAGTTTTTAAATTGAGGTTATTTTGAATTTAGCGACAGAAAAAAATCCTGGCTATGATTTAATAATGGAGGAAATCAACGCTTTAGGCTTAACATCTTATGTCGAAGAACTAGATGAAAATGGCTTCACCGTTATTCCTCCGGAGATTGCATGCCCTGACGGTCTTGGTGAAAGACTTCTACAAAGTATTCTAGACGTTTCAGAAAAGCGTAGTGGAGTTAAGTCAGATATTAATGATGGATCAACTCACAAGAATTTAGTTGGTAAACTTAATGAAGATATTAAGGTTGACTATGGACTTAATACTGAGAGTGTTGATGAAAATGAAGTTGCCGATGATTCTCCTATAGGTGATTTTTTAAGAGCCTTAATTTTTGAGGGTAAAGCTTTCGAAGACGCTCTTATGAATCCAGTAATTCTTGCAATGGCAACTTACCTTGTAGGATATCAATGCCATCTTTCTGCTATGAATGCTTTTATAAAAGGTCCCAATAGAACAAATCTTGATTTGCATTGCGACACATTATTACCAGACCCTCTTCCAGACCACGCATTGGTGTGTAATTGTACTTATGCTTTAACAGACTACAACTTGGAAAATGGATCTATAGCATTCGTACCAGGTAGTCATAAATTGAATCGTGCTCCAACCAAAACAGAGGCAGTATTATCACAGAATCCTGACGTTATTCATGTTGATGCAAAAGCTGGTTCGTTAATTATTTTTCATGGAGCTGTATGGCATGGTGCTTATCATAGAACTGCTGATGGCTTAAGGGTTACTATGCCAGTTGTATTTGCCAGACCTTTTATGAAACCTGAGGAATATTTAAAAGATAATGTTAGTGATGAAATGATTCAAAGAATCAATCATCCTAGGTTCCCTATACTGACTCAACAAGCTGATTTCTATGCTGTCCATGATTGGAAAAATGCGGATAATAGAAAATTAAAAATGATGGAATACTTTGAGAATTACAATGAATCCTTAGGCGGTATCTTAGGTTCAACTGATCGTGTCCATGACCATTTCTCTTAGCAGAAAAGATGTATCCAGGTAAATGGGCAAAGGAGACTCCTGATAAACCAGCTGTAATCAATTCTACTACAGGCGCCTCTATCTCTTTTTTAGAGCTTGAGGTAAAAAGCATCCAGCTAGCTCATTTTTTTAAATCTAAAGGCCTCAAAAGAGGCGANCATATNACTCTTTTCACGCGAAACGATATTAAGTTTTTTGAAATATCATGGGCGGCCATGCGATCAGGTATCTATTTAACCCCTGCGAACAGTTGGCTTAAAGCCGATGAGCTATCTTACATCATCAATAATAGTGGGGCTGATGTAATTATTGCAGACAAGTCTCTCGAGGATATTTGTATTGATCTTTCACTAAATAATGAACATGAAATATTCAAGTTATCATTCAATGGTCAAATCGATGGGTTTCATTCATATGAAGAAGAAATTAGTCAATTTCCAACTGATCCGCCAATTGATAATCCAAAAGGAACTTTCATGTTCTATAGTTCTGGAACAACAGGACAGCCCAAAGGAATTAAATGGCCTCTCTTAGAAGAACAAATCGAAGAGGATCATGCACATTATCTATTTCATAAAGAATTATGGGGTTATGATGAACACTCAATTAGTCTAGTATCAAGTCCTCTTTATCATGCGGCACCAGCACATATGGCGCTTACTGGACATGCTTTTGGAGGAACGGTTGTGATGATGCCGAAGTTTGATGCTGAAGACGCCTTAAGGGTAATAGAAAAATACAAAATTACTCATGGGCAATGGGTACCAACTCAATTTATGAGAATGTATAAGCTACCTGAAGAGGTTAAATCCCAGTATGATGTGTCGTCTCTAAAGGTGATTACGCATGCTGCAGCCCCTTGCCCAGTCGAACTAAAACATAAGATGATCGATTGGTGGGGCAATATATTTTATGAATATTATTCTGGCTCTGAAGGAGTAGGTATGACTCATGCTGACCCAGACCAATGGCTAAAGTTTCCAGGAACAGTTGGAAAACCTTTAATGGGGATTATTCATATTTGTGATGATCAAGGGCAAGAAGTTCCTCCAGGTGAGATAGGTAAAATTTACTTTGAGTCCGATCATGAGTTCGATTATCACAATGACAATAAAAAACGAGAAGAAGTTAAGCACTCGCATCATTCATCATGGTCATCTTTTGGTGACATAGGTTATGTAAATGAGGAGGGCTATCTTTTTTTGACGGATAGAGAAAGCTTTATGATTATTTCTGGTGGAGTGAATATTTATCCTCAAGAAGTAGAAAATTTATTGTCTATGCATGAAGATGTAGAAGATGTAGCTGTGATTGGTATTCCTGATGACGATATGGGAGAACAAGTTAAAGCATTCATTAAACTATCTAAAAGTGCAGAAGATAGATCTAATCAAGAACAATATTTCATTGAATACACACGCTCACATTTAGCTAACTACAAATGCCCAAAATCTATAAGCTTTGTTAATGATCTTCCGAGATCTGATGCAGGAAAGCTGGTTAAAAGATACTTAAAATAATCTGTAATTTAATAAAAGATTTTTATTTAAAGGTTTTAATAATTTGCATTGCTTGATCTGCCATATCCGAAAAGTCATATCTTTCAGGCATTTCTAAAGCACTTTTCTCATACCCTGACCAAAATGCATGTATTAAAAGTCCATTAGGATTTTTGTAGCCGCATTCTCTTAAAAAATTATCAAATGCTTCACATCCCTTTTTAACATAACTACTATATTCAGCTCTTAATTGCTCATTCTTGATTGAATAGAGAAGGAGCTCTTGCTCAGCCTGAAGGATGTAACCTGAATCAAACTCTTGTTTTGAAATTTCTGCAGCAAATTCCATCAATTTTCTAGGAGTCCTTTTTTTTCCAGTATCAGCCAAAGAAGCATTCTGTTCATCCATAAAATTTCGATTCTCAATTTGTATTTTCTTAAAAGCAGCTGAGGCAATGTCATCGATGGTTCTAAAGTAATAAGAAACAGTGCTATGAGCTACATTAGCTTTTGCGGCAACACTTCTATGAGTTAGGTTTCCCATTCCTTGATGACCAATAACCTTTAGAGCAGATTCCAGAATATGATCCCTTGAGAGATTTTTTTTCATTTGCTTTTTTTTCATGTCAATTTTTAAGAAAAGGGATTATAGTACAATTGTACGAAATTTATATATTGTTTTTATTATTACATGGATAGTTATAATTTTAACAATTCTATTTTTATAAATAGGAAAAGGAGAATTTTATGTCTAGTTATGAAACACCAAACTTTTCAATAGACCTCAGTGATCAAGTTGCATTGGTTACAGGCGCATCTTCAGGGTTGGGCTATCGTTTTGCAAAAGTTTTAGCTAAGTGCGGCGCCAAGGTAGCTCTATCAGCCAGACGAATAGATAAGTTGGAAGCCCTCAAGAAAGAAATTGAATCTGAC
>JGI24820J26691_1000674_pt1 | contig 10335 bp, 8 predicted proteins | sample METZYME_5_50m_FD_26691 | JGI IMG/M metagenome (IMG submission 26691) | reverse complement strand
ATTTTTATATTATGCCGTTGCATTGTATTTTGATGAAAAAAATAAATATGCTTTTCCAACATTCATTTATTCAATTTATTATATTTTTCTTATATTTGCTGCTTTGTTAATTGATCACTATTTTATTTAAAAATGAGTAGGAATATAAAAATTTCTTTAACTCTTATAATACTATTTATTGTTGCAGTTCTCTCTTTGTTTATAAACAAGCTAACCACTCCAAGATATTTATCACCAAACCAACTATTAGTTAATGGATATTATCAATTTCCTAATCCCAAGGAATTTTCTGATTTCCAAATTTATTCTTCTAATGATTTCTTGATTAANAAGGGTTTTTTTAATGGGAAATGGACCTTAATATATTTTGGCTTCACTAGATGTCCAGCTGAATGTCCAGTTGCAATGTCTTTAATTAAAAATCTTTTTTCAACCCTTGAATCTAAAGGCTTCGACTTGACTAATAAGCAAGTCCTTCTTGTGACCATTGATCCAGAAAATGATTCGTCAAGTGATGTTGATAGGTATGCGAAGGCTTTTAATGATTCTTTCTTTGGAGCAAGGGGAGACAGACCTATGCTTTTAAGTCTGGCAACTCAATTAAATGTTATGGTTATTGAGCCACCTAAAAATTCGAATCATTTTGACCATTTAGAGAATCATTCAAATAATATTTTGTTAATAAACCCCGATGGAAGATATGCTGGATTTTTTAGGCCACCTTTTGATGAAGACAAATTTATGCTTACTTATCAATCGGTTGTAACGCTTCGTTAACCTTCAAGAAATTTGGTTCGAAGTTTTTGAAGATCATCGTCAGAAATATTTAAACCATGCCTAATAAAGTTCATTAAACTCCCATATTCATCTTCGGCTGTCTGAAATGCTGTTTCAATATATTCACGCTCTACACCTAGCAAGGGACGTAAAACTTCAGCGTCAGTTTGATATAGCGTCATTAGTTCTATTTGACCGATTATTTCTTCAATTCTCTCTTCCGTGAATTGATTAGTTTTCATGTAGTCTTTTATGACATCTTCTTTTGATACACCCAAAGCAATTAACGTAATAGCAGCAGCAAATCCAGCTCTATCTTTTCCAGCCGTGCAATGAAATAAAGCTGGCCCATCATCATCAATTAAATTTTTTAAAAAATCCTCATACACTCCGTTATAGTCTGAGACAAATTCTTTATTTGCATCGATTAGAAAACTTTTTACCTCTTTATTAGTTTCACCTTTTAAGACAGCTTCAATTTTAGATCGCATAGCTCCATCCACGCTGATTGGCATTTCAATGTAGCTGATACCTTTAGGGACTATATCTGGATCTTCTGCTTTTTCTTCTTTAGACCTAAAGTCAATAATCTTTTTTATACCAAGATTTTGCAAATATGCTTGATCAGCCTTGGAGATATCACTCAGTTTGTCTGAGCGAAATAACATGCCCCATTTAATCGATTTGCCGTCAGTAGTTTTATAGCCACCCAGCTCTCTTGTATTATGAGACCCATCCATTGGAAGCAGTCTATAATCTTCGTTTTGAAAGGCACTATCAGTTTTATGTATTGGTCTGTCCATTAGATCTATTGTTTCTGAGCATTGTGTCAAGGCAAAGCAAAAAAATAAAATTCTAGCTTTTTTAAACATCAATTATCACTTTTCCTTTTGCCTTTCTATCTTTTAAGTGTGCAATAGCTGCCGCTGATTCCTCAAGGGAGAACCTATCTGAAATTTCTGGATTGATTTTCCCTGCAGAATAAAGATCGTAAAGTTCTTCAAAATTTTTCTCATTTTCGCCCTGACACATCATTGTCCATGCACCCCAAAAAACTCCAACTATTTGGCAGCCCTTTAGAAGAGCTAGATTAAGTGGCAATTTTGGTATTTCTCCAGCTGCAAATCCAATTACCAGAAACCGTCCTTCCCATGCAATTGATCTTAAAGCTGGTTCACTAAAGGATCCTCCAACGGGATCATAAATTACATCAGCTCCCTTTCCAGCAGTGAGCTCTTTAATTTTTGTTGAAAGCTCTTTTTGTTGCTCCTTGTCTAAAGTTCCTGAAGGATAGACAAAGGCTTCATCTGCGCCGTGTTTCAAGCAAATATTTATTTTTTCATCAGATGAAGCAGCGGCAATGACTTTTGCTCCCATTGCTTTACCAATTTCTACTGCACTAAGTCCAACTCCTCCTGCAGCACCAAGCACCAATAGTGTTTCTCCAGCCTTTAGCTCTGCTCTTTGCTTTAAAGCATAAAGAGAAGTGCCATAAGTCATTGGTAGGGCAGCAGCAACTGGAAAATCCATCCCTTTTGGCATCAAGGCTACCCTTGCGGCATCCACGACTATTTTCTCAGCAAAACATCCATTTCCTGCCATGACAAAAACACGATCACCAATTTTATAAGACTCAACACCCTCACCTATTTCAGAAATTACACCAGCGCATTCTGCTCCTGGTATAAATGGCATAGGCGGTTGAACTTGATATAGACCTTGGATCATTAAGACATCTGGAAAATTCACACTAGCAGCCTTTATATCTATTAAAACCTCACCACCACCTGGTTTTGGATCATCTATTTCAGATAAAATTAACTTTTCAGGACCGGCTAATTCTACACATTGCAAAGCTTTCATCATTTTTCCTAAATTTTTAAATTATATAATTCTACATATTTATTAATGTCCATGCTTGAACTTTCTTGAAGATTTTTTAAATTTTCTATTGAAGTTTTTGCAGAGCTTAATTAAAGTTGAAAAATCATTAACATCAAATGACTTAAATGTTTCTGCAATTTTTTTGCTTTGTTTCAGGCCATAATCTTGAAATTCACATGCCTCATTTTCCATATCACTCAAAATTTTCTCGCTTGGAAATTCGTTTTTGCTCATTTCTTCGTTAAAAGCATCTAAATAACCTCCTGAACTTTCATCCAATGACTTTGCAATCTGTTCTAATTCAGCAAGAAAAATTTTTCTCATTTCTACTAATGAAATCAAGTTTCCGCTCTTGCTCAACATTACATCGTTTAATCTTCCTTTGTTAACTATAGTTTTTTGATTAGCTTTAATTTCTTTAATTTCTGCATCTGACATATACGGACTCTCAGAGACCAAAGAGTGGATGATAAATATGTCNAGAATTTTAATTTTATTTATATCAATGCCCTCAGGAATGAATGGATTTATATCAATTCCTCTTAGCTCTAAGTATTCTATTCCTTGATTTTTCAGCAGTTTTGCCGGTCTTGATCCGCTTGGACCCGATCTTTTAGGCCTTACAATGTCATATAATTCATTCTCAATTTGTAATATGCCTGTAGAAATTTGTTGAGCAATCCCCGCTTCGTCAAACATACCTATATCAGCAAATTTTTGAACAGGTGTTTTGATTCCCTTTACAAGAGCATTTATAAAATCATCTAAATTGTTATAACTAATNTTAAGTGAATCTTGNACAGTACTTTGATAGCCAACTTCACTCATTCTTAAAGATGTTGCATAGGGTAAAAACAAATCATTTGAATTATATTTTTCAAGCGCGTGTTCTCTATCAAATAAATAAGATTTATGCATTATTGGAGAAGCACCAAAATTTTCTAAAATAAACCAAAAATTTCTTTTTATATTCCTAATAGCCCCAAGATATTTTTCATTTATATATTCTTGATTTAGATTATTTTCTAGAGCCTCCCATGATTTTTTTGTCAGCGAAAAATTATAGTGGATACCTGAAACACATTGCATGATTGATCCATATCTTAATCTAAGACCTTTTCTGTATATATGCTTTAGCATTCCACTATTGGAGTTACCATATTCAGCTATTCGAATTTCTTTTTCATTTCTAAATGCACATGGCATGGAAAAATTCCATAGCATCTCCTCTCCAATTTCGCTATAAACAAACTTATGAAGTAGACGAAGGTGATTAAAAAGATCCTCAGGAGANNCAAAAGTTGGGGTNACAAGCTCCACAAGAGCTTCAGCGAAGTCAGTGGTTATATTTTTATTTGTAAGAGGAGAACCTAGATTTTCAGGATGATTTTTTTGTGATATTTTTCCATTCTTATCTACTCTTAAAGATTCTCTTTCAATGCCTCTGAGAATTTTAATTTCTTTAAAAAACCCTTTATTCTTATAAGCACGTAAAGAGCTATTAAATGCATCATCAGTCATTGATTTTTGTTTTTTTAGGTCGGACCTGCAGCAACTATTTTCTCGCTTACAGAGAATTTTTTGAAATTATCCTTGAATTCTTTAATTAAGCTTTGTAAATATTTATTATATTCATTAGGGTCTGACCATGTATTTTTAGGAATCAAAACCTTAGAGTCAATCCCATCAATTTCTACAGGAACTTCTAAATTAAGACCATCAATATAAGCGGTTTCAGCGTTATTTAACTCGCCATTTTGGATAGCATTAATAATTCTTCTTGTTGTAGGAATGTCGAATCTTTTTCCGATTCCATGTGGCCCCCCAGTCCAGCCAGTATTTACAAGAAATACTTTAGAATTAAAGGACTCTATCCTTTTTATCAAAAGGTCAGCATACACTCCAGCAGGTCTTGGGAAGAAAGGGGCGCCAAAACAAGTAGAAAATGTTGTACCTATTGATTCAGTTGACCCAACCTCCGTAGAACCAACTTTTGCTGTGTAGCCACTTAAAAAGTGATACGCAGCTGCTTCTTTTGACAATATAGATACCGGAGGAATTACTCCTGTAAGATCACAAGTTAGAAATATCACAGTTTCAGGTTCGCCCGCCGAATTTGATTCAACAGCTCCATCTATGTGCGTTCGTGGATAGCAACATCGCCCATTCTCAGATAATGAAGTATTTGAATAGTCTGGGATTCCATTTTCTTGCAAGAAAACATTTTCAATAATACTTCCATGCTTTATCGCTTTCCAAATGACCGGTTCATTTTTTTCGGAGAGATCTATTGTTTTAGCGTAGCAACCTCCTTCAAAATTAAAAACTGTCTCATCTCCCCATCCATGTTCATCATCTCCAATAAGCGAACAAGTTGGATCGGCTGAAAGGGTAGTTTTCCCAGTACCCGATAAACCAAAAAATAATGATACTTTTCCATCTTTATTCACATTAGAGGAGCAATGCATTGGCAAAACATTTTTTTCAGGTAATAAAAAATTTTGAGCAGAAAACATTGATTTTTTCATCTCGCCTGCATATTTCATTCCAGCAAGAAGAACNTTCCTAGCTGCAAAGTTTATGATGACGCACCCATCAGAATTGGTGCCATCTTCCTCAGGAGAGCATTCAAAATTCATCGCACTCATAATTTGCCACTCTTTCTTTGCTTTTGGATTGAATTCATTTGGATCAATAAATATTAATTTTGAGAACATACTATGCGCTGCACTCTCAGTTATAACATTTACTGGTATGTAATGATCATGATGTGCACCAACATGAACTCTGGAAAGATAACGATTTTTCTCAGCTAGATATGCCTCAACTTTATCCCAAAGAAGATTAAATTTTTCAAGATCAAAGGGTTTATTAATTTCGCCCCAATCAATAAGGTTTGATGTGCTTTCTTCTTTAACAATAAATCTGTCATTTGGACTTCTGCCAGTTCTTGCGCCTGTCTGCAGGGAAAGAGCTCCATTACTTGCAATAACACCTTCATTGTTATCAATCGCCGCCGTTATAAGCTCATCGGTGCTTAGCTCAAATATTTCTTTTAATGCGCTGCTTTCCATAAATAATTAGTTTGAAAGATTTAACTATTTTACTTCTTAAGAGTATAACTCCAATGATTGATGTAGTGAATTTGAAAATATTTAACCAAAATTGTCAATTGAACAAGAAATACTGACTCTAGTGGATTGTTTGGTATTTATAATTGTAGCAATACTACAAAATAATAACTCTTTATGACTTTTTTATTACAAAGCAAATGTTGTAAATAAGCAAAAAAATGAAAAACAGCATTGCCCACTCAGCAAAATTTAAAATAAATCTCCATTCGTACTCAGCGCAGTTGCCATCACCAAGAAGTATAGTTTGTATTGCCTCAAATAATGGAAGAGTATCCATCAAAAAATCCATAGGTGGAGCGCACGTTGGAACTTCATCAGAAGGAAGATTTTGTAAATAGATTTGTCTGCCAGCAATTATGCTGCCACAACANGCAAATAAGCTCGCAAATATAAGCAAGCNTTTTTTTAAAAGTATGTGTAAGCCAGGAATTGCCATCATTGCTCCACATACAGCTATCAATGCAAAAGACCATCTCTGAAGAATACAAAGCGGACATGGATCGTAATACCCAAAAATTTCAAAAATATAAGCGCCTACTATTAATCCTACTCCAAAACCAAAATTAATCAGTGGAGGCAGACGCAATATTTTTTTTACAACATTCATTTTTAAAAGTAGCGTTAAATTTATGATGATCTTATATTATGCATGGCTTATATAAAAACCTAATGACATAATAAATTTTAATGAATACGCAAGCAAAAAAAATTTTTTTGATCGATGGTTCTTCATATCTATATCGGGCCTTTCATGCGATGCCTCCATTGTCAACTTCAACTGGACTACCAACAGGAGCCGTCAAGGGAGTGGTAAATATGTTGCGTAATTTGCGAAAGGAAAATCCTAACGCATATTACGTATCAATTTTCGATGCCAAAGGAAAAAATTTTCGTCATGCTATTTACAAAGACTATAAGGCTAACCGGCCACCGATGCCAGAGGATTTAAGAGAGCAGCTTTCCCCATTAAAAGAAATTTGTAATGCCATGGGTATGCCAGTTATTGAGATCCCAAAAGTAGAAGCAGATGACGTTATAGCTTCTTTAGCAGATCTGGGCTCTAAGCAAGGCATCCCCATAATTATTTCTTCTTTAGATAAAGATCTTATGCAGCTGGTTGATGATCCTTTAATCAAGATGATGAACACAATGAATAATCAAATTTATGATGTAAGTGGAGTCCAAGAAAAGTTTGGAGTCCATCCAAATCAAATAATAGATTATTTAGCTATTGTGGGCGATTCTTCTGACAATATTCCCGGTGTTCCAAAAGTGGGCCCTAAAACAGCGGTTAAGTGGCTTGGTGAATTTAAAAATCTTAAAGGCATTATCAAAAATGCAGATTCTTTGACTGGTGTAGTAGGGCAAAATTTCCGGGATTCTATTCCTGATTTAGACAGAAATATTGAGCTTGTAACATTGAGGAAGGATGTTGATATCGGAGTGTCTCTAGAAAGTTTGCTAGAAGCTACAGAGAATCAAGAAGAGTTGAATAGATTATTTACACATCTTGAATTTAAAACTTGGATAAAGTCCTCTTCAGATTCAAGTGATGGAAAGCACAAAGTTAATAATAATAAAAAAGATTATCAATCAGTATTACAAGAAAAGGAGTTAAAAGCATGGGCTAAGAAAATTGAAAAATGCAATGTTTTTGCCATTGATACCGAAACTTCTTCCTTGGATACAATGACCGCAGATCTCATAGGCATATCTATAGCATGTGAAGAAGGATCAGGATGTTACATACCTATAAATCACTCATATGATGGGGTGCCCGGCCAACTGTCACTAAATTTAGTTCAAAAAATTTTGGGAAGTGTCATCACAAAAAATCAAAAAAAATTAGTTGGTCAAAATCTTAAATTTGATTTGCCAATGCTCAACAGACATGGAATAAATGTTACTGATTTTCTGGGAGATACAATGCTAATGTCATATGTCTTAAACAGCACCGGCACGAGGCACGGTCTTGATAGAATGGCTATGCATTATTTAAATTATGAGCCAATGAAGTACGAAGAGGTTGTGGGTTCAGCCTCAAAACAAATTAACTTTGCGCAAGTTGAAATCCCAGCTGCTACATTTTATGCAGCTGAAGATGCTGACATAACCCTCAGGCTTTTTAATCACTTAAACAGTATGCTTAACGATCAACCAAAGTTAGCAAAACTTCTTGAGTCTATTGAATATCCGATGCTCCATTCACTTATAAGAGTTGAAAGAAATGGAGCAAAAATTGATGCAAAAATGTTATCTGAATACTCAGACGAGCTATCAATTAAAATCCAAGAGTTATCCAAAACTGCCTTTAAAGTTGCTGGCGAAGAATTCAATATGGATTCACCAAAACAACTGGTTGAGATTCTTTATAATAAGCTTGATTTGCCAGTCCTCAAGAAAACTCCTAAAGGCCAACCTTCTACTAATGAGGACACGCTTCAAAGACTGGCTGAAGAATATGAACTTCCAAAAACTATTATTGAATATCGTGGCTTAGCAAAACTAAAGTCTACCTATACAGACAGCCTGATTAATATTCAACACCCAAAAACCAAAAGAATTCATACCTCATATCAACAGGCAGTTACCTCAACCGGAAGATTATCTTCAACTGAACCAAATCTTCAAAATATTCCTATTAAAACTGCTGAGGGCAGAAAGATCAGAGAAGCTTTTATAGCGGAAAAAGGTAATGTATTAATCTCAGCTGACTATTCTCAAATAGAGTTAAGAATAATGGCTCATTTATCTGGAGATAAAAATCTAACTCATGCATTTAACAATAACATTGATGTTCATTCAGCTACGGCCTCAGAAATTTTTAATGTTTCCCTGGAGGATGTAACCTCAGATCATCGAAGAAATGCAAAAGCAATAAATTTTGGATTGATTTATGGGATGTCTGCTTTTGGACTGACGAGGCAATTAGGGATTGCAAGAAATGAAGCTCAAGCCTATTTAGATACATACTTTAAAAGGTATACGGGCGTTAAGGATTATATGGATTCGACCAAGGAGCTAGCTAAGAAAAATCTCTTTGTTGAAACCATCCTTGGAAGAAAACTTCATGTTACATCTATCAATGATTCTAATGGTTTAAGACGTCAAGCTGCAGAGAGAGCTGCCATTAATGCGCCATTACAAGGTTCCGCAGCAGACATCATTAAAAAAGCAATGATTGATGTTGATCAGTGGATAGGAGCTGAAAACCCGGATATTAGAATGATCATGCAAGTTCACGATGAGTTAATTTTTGAAGTAAAAAAAGAATTTGCAGACAATGCACTAAATGAGATTATTAATATAATGGAAAGTTCAGTTGAATTGAAAATACCATTAATAGTTGATGCAAACCAGGGGACTAACTGGAACGAAGCCCATTAATTTTTCAATGTACCAGACCAAATCAATGGCTTCACTTTTATCTCGTCTGCTCTAAGTATTTTTATTCCAAATTCTTCTCTTAAGTCACAAATTCGTTGATTCATCAAATAGTCCGGTGAAACAAAAGGCCATTTTTTCTTCATTTGCTTAGCCCGCTTTCTTATCTTTAATTTAATTGGGATAAGTCTAATTGTAACNANAGCTAGTTTTAAATAGCCAGGATCATGCCAAAATGTTTTATATAGTTCTTTTATCTCAGGAAGTTTGTTNTAGGCTAATAATTCTTTCAGTTTCCAGCTAGTGCCTGAAAAAACCCATGAGTCTAGCATTCCCTCTTGCTCAAGGGAGGTATCAAGGCCAAAAATTACATGAGTTGCATCATGATCTCTAATAATTGTTGAGCCAGGCGAATCAATTAGCTGCTTTTTTCCATTTGCTTGCAAGTAAGACCTGTATTCTTCGAGACCCTCAGCAAGCGTTAGTTTGCAGTCNTGAGATTGAAAAGACAAATTATTCATTTTTGAATCCTATCAGAACTTGCCTAAGTTTTTCAAATCCTATTTTCTTTAGAGATGAGATTGCTAAAATTTCAATGGCATTTGTTGCGTTAGAAACTTGTTGAATTGTTTTTGCTTCAATATTCTTTGAAACCTTGTCAGATTTAGTCAATACAGTTACATAATTTATATCAAAACTTTCACACAATTTAATCATTTCAAGATCAATTGGTTTAAGTGGATGCCTTATGTCCATAAATATCAAAACACCATTGAGAGCCTTTCTATTCGCAAAATATTCACCCAATAATGGCCCCCAATCTTTTGTCCTTGATTGTCCTGATTTTGCGAAACCATATCCAGGAAGATCTAAAAGCTTATATCCTTCCTCAACCTCAAAGAAATTAATTTCTGTAGTTCTTCCAGGCGTCTTGCTAATTCTAGCCAGCTTTTTATTATCAGCTAAACAATTTAAAGCGCTTGATTTTCCTGCATTTGATCTACCGGATAGTAAAACCTCCAATCCACTATCATCCGGCAGATTTTTTGCTTTGGTAACGCCGAATAAAAAGGCAGTATTTTTGAAAGGATTTTTCATAAGATCATTTATCTCAGAGCACGCACGACATATAATATGCGTTCTTAACCACAACGTA
>JGI24820J26691_1000673_pt1 | contig 10343 bp, 9 predicted proteins | sample METZYME_5_50m_FD_26691 | JGI IMG/M metagenome (IMG submission 26691) | reverse complement strand
GAAGTTTTTGATAAACCTACATCAAAGTTTTCTGGAGGAGGAACATCCCCTTTTTCTCTATCTCTATTAATTTCACTAATAATTCTATGAACTGTATATTCGGGATGTCCTAAATGGATTAGCTGTTTTTGATCAGTAGTTTCAAAGATAGTGTAACCAACTTTATCTCCATGAGCCAACAAATTTAACTTCCCTTCCTTTTGGGCTTTTTCCATCTCAAGATCAGGTAAGCCAGCAAATCTACTTTGCGGACAAATAAATTCATCATCTTGTGTTCCCATTAGAGGATGTCCTGGAACTAAACTTTTTAATGAGTAAACTCCAAATAATTTTTTATCAAAAACTTTCTTATTTACACCTTGTAAATAAGCCAAAGCGAAACCTGCCCAGCATAGTCCAAGAGTACTCGCACAAATTTGTCTAGCCTGATAGATAATTCCTACTAATTCTTTCCAATAATTTACTTCTTCAAAATCAAGATGTTCAACAGGGGCACCAGTAATAATAAGTCCATCTAAAAACTGCTGCTCATTGGCTTCTTCCCAACTTAAATAATGATTATTCAAATGATTTATATCCCATGTTTTATATGAATGTGTTTTTAATCTTATCCAAATAGGTTCAATTTGTAAGGGTGATAGGCCAAGTGGATGCAAGAGGTTAAATTCATATTGTTTCCCTAATGGCATGATATTTAAAATGCCAATTCTTAATGGCCGAATATCTTGTATTTCAGCTAATTTTGGTTCAATCCAAGATATGTGATTTTTTTCAACATCTCTAATCTTGTGATAATTACTAGGAATTATTAATGCCACTAAATTATTTTTAACTAACCAATATTTTTCATTGCTTGTTCAAAATCTTCTTTTATATCATCAATATGCTCAATACCCACTGAAACTCTTACCATGGTTGGTGTTACTCCAGCTGAGATTTGTTCCTCCTCAGATAATTGCTGATGAGTGGTTGAAGCCGGATGAATAACTAAAGTCTTAGAGTCTCCAACATTCGCTAAATGACTTGCTAATTTAAGCGAATCAATAAATTTAACGGCATCTTCATAACCACCATTAAGGGAGAACATAAGCATACAACCTAATCCCCTCCCGGTAGTATATTTTTTTGCCCTTTCATGATACGGATCATTTTCTAACCCAGGATAATTAACATTTGAAACCAAACTATGAGCATCTAGCCATTTTGCTAATTCCATCGCATTTGATGCCTGTCTTTCTATCCTTAAACTTAAAGTTTCTAGACCTTGAATCAATAAAAAAGAATTGAATGGAGATTGAGCAGGTCCCCAATCTCTAAGGCATTCAAGCCTTGCCCTTAAGGCAAATGCAATATTTCTGTTGTCAGGAACACCCAATGATTTACAAATATCACTTCCGAAACCAAAAGCATCCCAATGAATTAGTCCATGATATGCCGCACTTGGTTCACTCATTAATGGAAATTTACCATTGCCCCAATCAAAAGTACCAGCATCAACTATTACTCCCCCAATAGTAGTGCCATGTCCACCAATCCATTTAGTGGCACTTTCAACAACTATATTTGCTCCATGTTCTATTGGTTTAATTAAGGCACCTCCAGCACCCAAGGTATTATCGACAATAAGAGGGATCCCATTATCGCGAGCCAACTTAGAAAGTCCCTCAAAATCTGGAATATTAAATCTTGGATTACCCATTGATTCAACATATATTGCTTTTGTCCTCTCATTAATTTGAGATTTAAAACTTTCTACATTATCTCCATCTGCGAATCTAACTTCAATTCCTAACCTTGGGAATTGCACCTTAAATTGGTTATAGGTACCACCATACAAAAATGAAGTAGAAATAAAATTATCACCAGCTGTCATACAGTTCGCGATAGAAACAAATTGAGCAGCCTGACCTGATGATGTAGCTAATGCAGCCATTCCTCCTTCTAAAGCTGCCATTCTCTTTTCAAAAACATCCGTGGTTGGATTCATTAATCTTGTATAAATATTCCCAAATTCTTTTAACCCAAATAGGTTTGCTCCATGCTCTGCGTTGTTAAAAACATAAGAGCTAGTTTGATAAATCGGAACAGCTCTTGAGTTAGTAGTTGGGTCAGGTTCTTGTCCAGCGTGAAGCTGAAGTGTCTCGAATTTTTGATTGCTCAAAGTAAAAAAAACTTTCTACTTTATATTTAGCGAACTATTGAAAAATAAAAATCTATTATGGCTAAATCTTTATAAATTATCTTTTAAAGAAGGATAATTACTAATCATAAATTCCTCTAGATTTTTCAAAATTTCAATTCTTAATTTATCCGCATTTTTCTTGTCTAAAATAGGGAATTTATCCTTTTGCGAGGAATCATTTTCAATTAAAGATTTCCAACTCTTACCAATCACTTCNTCTTCCGAATTTCTTTCTATTTCAAAATCAAACAAAGTATCACAATTTTNTGCTTCATAATTATTAAATGAATTTTGCACTAAAATCGCCCTAACTTTATGAAGTTCTTTTGCTTTGANTGTATCTGGCAAACCCATAACCGGATTTAATTTTTTTAACAAATTTAATTCTTCCTCGATCATTATCTCCCAAACACTAAGCATATCTGTTGGCACATTTGAATTACTAAANGTCTTTAATTTATTTAAGTAAAAATTTAACCATAAATAATATGACTTTTCTTCAATNGTCTTTTTAGTTGAAGTTTTCTTTGGTTGAAGTTTAGGAATTAACTTCTCTGCCTTTTTTAGGAATTGTCTATCCTCTCTTTCCAAATTTATTAATCCCCATCTCTGGCTATACTCCCACAGTTCCTCATATCTTGTAATATCCTCTACATTCCAACCAATAGCCTTTAATTCATGAGATCGATGTGATGATTCTTTGTTCAAAAAATTTCCCAAATATAATAGAATTTTAACCCTTCAAAGGTTAGAAGTAAATAAATTAGACTGAAGGAAAAATTAGTAAAAAATTAATTCTTGAAATATTTATCTATTATCTCAATGACTTTGAAATATTTTTCTTCATTATTTTTATTTTTTAAGAAAATATTTATCTGATTTTTGATAAAAATATTTAAATCTGTATTTTCAAAATTATTAGGAATTGTTGGATTAATTTGGTTACTAATATTTGGCTTAACTGATTCTTGGCAATAATTAATAATTTCTACTTCATTAGTAAGAACTTCATAAATATATCTTTTTTCTTCATAACTACTATAAAAGCATAAATAAATGAGATTTATCATGGAACAATGATGGTTTACAAGAGAATATTGACTGTAAATATATGGCCAAAATTTTAAAGACTTTAAACCCTCAAGATCACCTTTACTAAGATTAATTCTTTCACACCAATTAACAAACTCATCAATATCATTTGGGCATCTTTTAAGTTTTACAATCATTTCAGCTAAAACTTGACCCGCCTGAAAATTTCTCGTTGGTTTACCTTCAACTGGTAAAGACATACTCCCCAAAACATCAGCGGTGACGCCATTTAGTTGAGAGAAAGTAAAGTCTCCTTTCTCTTTATTATTATGATTCGTAATAGCTTTTATACTATCGACACCATAGCCTAATTGTTTAAGTGAAATTAATTGATCTGATAAATTANTTTTAGATCTTGTAAATGTAGAAATACTTGCAGCNTGCTCAAANCATTGACTTAATAAAACAGTATTAATAGTTGGTAACATTCCAGGCTTATCTGAATGATATTTATTAACAAATCCAGCAAAAATTGATGATATATTTTTAATCGCTTTTATGTATTGACATTCAATATTATGAANGCCTGCTGAAACTTTAATTTTAGGGGATANTTGATTTAATATTTGAGTTCCTAAAAAAGAGGTTAATGAGTCTGGGTGACAAAAATTAGCACTGAATGAATCATTACTATTTCTAAGAGCACCATGACGATGAAAGCCGGTAAAGAAAGCCAAATCAGGATATTTTTCACACAATATAAAAGGCTTATTATTACTTTTATCCATACAAAATGATCCTACTAGGCATGTTAAAACAACTTTCTCTCTAGCAAGATCTTTTTTTAATTTAATTGCTAATTCAATGTCTTCTTGAATATGATTNCTATTTGAAGCAAGAATAACGATATCACANTNNAAGATTAAACTTTCAAGATTATTATATTTATCTTNATTTTTTTTATCGAGTGGGGAAGACATTTTTTCTATCTTTTCAATAATTTTTGNATCCATATTTGATAAGACATCATCTGAAAAAGCGCCAAATAAATCTCTACCAGGACGTGGAGCTAATAAAATATTTAATTCTTTAGAGTGCATTGCACAGTTATAAGCTAATGAAGCTGGATATAAGCCAACACTATAAAAACCAACTTTGCTATTTATAATATTTTTTAAAAATAAATTTAATGAAAATTTATCCATGTTTTTATTAAAAAATTTATTTTCCATTGAAAGTTTTAGAAATATACTTAATGCTTTACTTTTAATTATCCTACAGAAATAAATTTGCAAAGTAAATTGTTATAATCAGAAAATTATTGCTTGATAATTCTTTATGCATATAATCTTCCTAAAATTTCTAACATATTTTTTAGATGGAAATTAACACCAAAACTCTTGGAGTAGAGAAAATAATATTAACTTCGCAAAATATTTTATTTATACAAGATATTGATGGGGTTTGTATTCCTCTTGTAAAGGATCCAATGACTCGAAAACTCAATAAAGAATATATATTTGCGGCTAAAAAGCTAGATAATGAATTTTTTGTACTTACATGTGGAGAACATGAAGGAGAAAGGGGAGTTAATAGAATAATTGAAAGATCTTTAGGAAGTAAGTTAAAACCTAAAAAAGATGGACTTTATTTAAGAGGCTTAGGGGCATGCGGTGTCGAATATCAAAATAACAAAGGTGAAATAAACATTGAAGGTATCTCAAAAGAAGAAATAGATTTTCTAGCTAATGTACCCCAAATAATGAGATACAAATTTAGAAAAATTGTTAAAAAATTATTTCCCAAAATGGATGATAATTTAATTAATTTCCATATGAATAAATCAATTTGTGATACAAGGTTTTCTCCAACAATTAACTTCAATAGCCTCTTTGAAATATCAGAAAATAATCTTAAAAATATAAAAATACAACAATATTTTCAAAAAATGATGAATGAGATAATCTCTGAAGGAGAATCTAAAGGATTAAAAAATTCATTTTTTCTACACATATCGCCAAATTTAGGATCAAAAAATGGAGCTGAAATAATAAAAGAATCAAATAAAAAAGATATTGGCTCAACAGATATTCAGTTACTTTTAAAAGGTGCACAAAAAGATGCAGGCGTATTGTGCTTACTAAATAAATTTATTGGAGATAAAAAAGGTAAAAAACCATTTGGAGAAAATTTTAATTTTAGAGATGTACCAATTAAAAAAAGTGAGAAAATAGCTTTATGCAAAAAATATATTAAACCTCAAGATATGCCTATAATGATTGGTGTAGGTGATACAATTACATCTAATAAAATTCCAAAAAGTAATTATTTTTCAAGAGGTGGAAGTGATAGATCTTTTTTAGAATTTATTCAATTATTAGGTCATGAATTTGGNATTAAAAATAGCATAATTTTTGTTGATAGCAGCTATGGAGAGGTATTCAGACCATCAACGAAAGGAAATGATCTAAAAGGAATTACCGATAAGGAAGACACTCTTAAATTTGATGTTATTTTTCAGAATGGTCCCGAGGAATATAGAAATTGGTTTACTAAAATAGCCGATAAAAGACATAAAATAAAAAATCAAATATAGCAATATTATTGACGAATTTACTTTTTATTGACACTTTAAAAGTAAATAGATGTTTCATGAAAACTGCCTTCCCTAATATAAAAAAGGAATTTATAGATACTTTACAAATCAATATTGGATATAAATGTAATCAAGCTTGCAAGCATTGTCACGTAAACTCAAGTCCAAGTAGAACTGAAATGATGTCAGAGGAGATTTTAAATTTAATTCCAAAGATAATAAAAAAGTTCAACATAAAAACTTTAGATATAACTGGTGGGGCACCGGAGATGAACCCTAACTTTAAGAAACTTGTATTAAGTCTTAAAAATCAAAATATAAATATTATTGATAGGTGTAATTTGACCATATTCTTTGAAAAGGGTTATGAGGACTTACCTGATTTTTTAGCTGAAAATAATGTAATTATTACAGCTTCATTACCATGCTATGAAAAAGAAAATGTTGAAAAGCAAAGAGGTTCAGGAGTTTTTGATAAAAGTATAAATGCAATCAAAATTTTAAATAAATTAGGATATGGAATAAATGAAACAGGACTTCAATTAAATCTAGTTTACAATCCTATAAATCCTACGTTGCCGCCACCTCAAGAGAAATTAGAAACTGACTATAAAAATATCCTCTATGAGAAATATAATATAACTTTTAATAATCTTTACACCATAACAAATATGCCGATTAACAGGTATGCTGATTTTTTAAAAATGACTGGGGAGCTTGAAAAATATTTTGAATTACTTGCTAATAATTTCAATCAAAAAAATTTAAAAAATTTAATGTGTAAAAAAACTATAAGTGTTGATTGGGAAGGTCAGATCTACGATTGCGATTTTAATCAACAATTAAAATTAAAAAGTTTAAATGGACCAAAGAATCTTTATGAACTTTTAAATTATTCATCACCATTTAATTATCAAATTGCAGCAAAAAGTCATTGTTTTGCATGTACGGCAGGGGCTGGNTCAAGTTGCGGTGGTAGCTTAAGTTAAATCTTATAGACAATTTGGACAAATAGCTTTCACCTTGAATGATGACTCAATTAATTTAAAACCTTTGATACTTGCAGCTTTTTTCCCTTCCTCTATTACTTGATCACTTTCAAACTCTTCAGTTCTGCCGCACTTAATGCAGATTAAATGATGATGATCTGGGAAATCATTACTTAATAATTCATATCTATGCCCCCCCTCACTTAGCTCTCTTTCATGAAGAAACCCCATTTGAACAAGCAGTCTTAATGTTCTATAAATTGTTGCAAGTGAAACTTTTGAATTTAAGTCTTTCAATTCTGAATGAACTTCTTCGGCACTTAAGTGATTACCTGGTCCAATGTTTTCGAATAAATTAAGTACTTTTAATCTTTGCTTAGTTAATCGTTTTCCTTCTTGATGTAAGCCAGATCCTAAAGGATTTCTTATAACTAAATATTTTGAAACTACTTGCAACGTATCACTAATTTTTTTTTAATATTAACCTTTTAAAATACTTTTACAAGAAAAATTATNTTTTAATTTGAATATTTTAACAGTATATTTTATATNAAATAATTTTTCTATATGACATACTCTATTAAAGAAATTTCAATAAAACAAACAGCTTTATTAATAATGGATGCACAAGCTAAAATTATGTCTCCAATTCAAAATAAGGATTCAGTATTAAAAAATATTNACAAGCTTTTAAAGGCATATGAAATTTTAGGTGAAAATATCTATATATCTGAACAAAATCCCCTTAGATTAGGATCNACAGTTGAAGATCTTTTACCAAAAACCGANTTTAAGATATNNGAAAAAATGGATTTTAGTATTTCAAATAATTATGAATTAAATAATGATTTATCTTCTAAGAATATAAAACAATTAATAATTTGCGGATTTGAAACTCATATATGTATCTTACAAAGTGTATTAGGCTTTTTAAAAAACAATTTTAGAGTTTATCTTGTGGCGGATTCAATGAGTAGTAGAAAAATAATAGATCATAATATTGCTATTGAAAGAATGTGCTCAGAAGGGGCAATATTAGCAAGCTCAGAATCAATTATTTTTGAATTATGTGAGACTTCTTCAAGAAATGAATTTAAAGAGATAAGTAATATTATCAAAAAAAATTAAAGATATAACTGGTATGTTTTTTTATATATTTTAGAATCAAAATATAAATTGATTACCTTTTTAAATGCAAATATTCAGTGAAAAAATCTTTTACGCCATATCAATATTCTTAATAGGAATATTTTCAACAATATTAATTTCAAAAGTCTCCAAAATATTTTTTAAAAGGATAACAAATAGAACTAAGACCGATTTTGATGATTTTATTTTTGAAGCTATCACAAGAACAATAAAACCGATTGGAATACTTTTATCTATTTATTTCACAATTGATTATTTATCAGTTAATGATGTCACCTTTATATCAGTTTTACTGAATATTGAAAAATTATTGATATTAATAATAATTATAAAAGCCTTAAACAAAATATTAATAAGACTACTTTCTGAAGCGACTAATAAAATTAATGATTCCTCTTTAAGTTCAATGATATCCTCTCTTACACCTTTAACTAAAGCATTTACATGGACGATCGGTTCGATATTTTATTTACAAAACATAGGAGTCCAAATGACAGCTATATGGGCTTTACTCAGNGCGGGAGGTATTGGNGCAGGATTGGCATTAAAAGATCCTGTCCAAGAGTTTTTTGAATATATTACGATCCTTCTAGATAAACCCTTTCAAAAAGGAGAATTTATTAAAGCTGATGGAGTATTAGGAATGGTTGAGAGAGTAGGCGTTAGATCATCAAGAATTAGAAGTATTAATGGAGAAATAATTGTTATGAGTAATAGTTCTCTAACTAATGGAATGATTGCAAATTATGCTCAGATGAAAAAAAGAAGGTTAGTTCATAAATTAGGAGTCGTTTATGAAACGTCTCCAGAAATAATGAGGAGAATCCCTTTAATTCTTAAAAAAATTGTAATTAATACAGATAATGCAACATTCGATAGGTGCCACTTTACAGATTTCGGAGATTTCAGTTTAAACTTTGAGTTGGTTTACTATATCCCAACAAATAATTACTTTGCCGCTATGGAAGCACAGCAAAATATTAATTTGAGAATTATGGAAGAGTTTAAATTAAATAATATTGAATTTGCGTTTCCAACTCAAACGTTACAAATTGATCGGAGTAAACCCAAATGAATTACACAAATCAACACTTAATTCCCATAATTTAATTGCTAATTCTGTATCTAAAGCCTCCTCGCTAACTTTAGTAACACGTAGTTTATGTTTTTTAAAAGAAATAAGCTGATTACTCAGGTGCTGGTAATTAATATCATTATATTTTTTTTCCATTGCAATTTTAAAAAGTAAACTTCCTGCATCTTGTGCACTTTCTGAAATTCCTAACAATTTATCAGCGATCGTTGAAAAAATAAGATATCCAGACATATTAAATTTGCTACTATATCTAAAAAAACCTAAATCATTATCGGGGAAAACCAATCCTGGAGCCCAACTAATTACTGAGATTTTTCTTTTTTTTGCTCTTAGTCTATTACTTAATTCTCTAGCAAATAAAATATTACATAATTTACTATTTTTATATGATTTATCAGCATTAAAATTTTTAAAACTACCCATAATTTCTTCTTTAAAATTATCTAAATTATTTAAACCTGCTTTCTTTCCAATACTACCTCCAGAACTTTTTGGATCATGAACATCTGAAGAAGTTATAACTATTCTTGATTCTGAGGAATCCTTAATGATTGAGTTTAAAAGATTTATGATATAAAAATGAGCTAAGTGGTTTACTGCAAATGTTAATTCAATTCCTTGTTTTGAAACTTTTGGGTATAAGGCTCCAGTATATTGCAAACCAGCATTTAATATAAAAATATCAAAAATTTTACTCTCATTTCGAAATAATTTTTTTAATTTATGAACATTTTCAAGATTTGACAAATCAATTTCATCAATGACTTTTAAGTATTTTTTTAGGTAGTTATCACTATAAAACTTTTTTAAATCATTTATAAATTTATCTTTTCTTTGTCGCGATCTGATAGGAACATATAAATAATTTTCAGTCTCTAGGAATTTTATTACTGAATAAAATCCTATACCTGAATTAGCACCTGTTATAAAAATAGTTTTACCAAATTTATTACAAATTGAAGAATTATTGATCATGGATTGGATATATTAACAAATTAAGTCTATATAAAAATTTTTACTCAATTGAATCCATATAAATTATTGTTAAAACAGGGCTGCTTTAACGCATATCTTTATTTTTTTTTATTAGTATAGATTTCTTCTTATTTAAATAAAAAGTACATATTAGTTCGAAACTTAAACTTTTTATTTAAAACCTTTTACTCTAAAGTTTGAATAAATGACTACCAAAGAGTTGCCAGATGTACTTGTTTTAGGAGCGGGACCAGCTGGTATGGCAATTGCCTCAGCTTTAGGGAAAGAGAGTTTAAAAGTTGATGTGCTATCTCCAAAGGGTCC
>JGI24820J26691_1000672_pt1 | contig 10364 bp, 14 predicted proteins | sample METZYME_5_50m_FD_26691 | JGI IMG/M metagenome (IMG submission 26691) | reverse complement strand
AAATTGTGACATGACATGACAAGGAGGTAGAGCCATTTTATCAATCTCTCCTACATTCCATGCCGACAAGATATGCCTTCTGCCATCAGGGTTATTTTTAAGATTATTAATGAGATTTTCCAATTGGTCTCTCCCTGACCAGTTCCTCCATTGCACTCCATAAACTGGACCAAGGATTTTTTTAGTATCTGTGTTTTCATATCCCAGCTGCTTACCCTGATTATCTGCATTGTCAGTCCATATTGTTGAGTATTTATCAAGGTCTTTAAGCTGGTCTCTATTTTTATTAAACCTAATTTCAGCTAATCTTCTTTCATCATCTGATCCTTCTAAAAACCATAACAACTCAGACACAACACCTTTCCATGCTAGTGATTTTGTAGTAACTGCTGGGAATCCATTACTCAGATCAAATTCTAGCTGATGACCAAATGAAGAAATAGTTCCAGTATTTGTTCTGTCTTCTTTTTCTTGACCATTCTCTAGAATAAATTTTAAAAGATCTAAATATGCTTTCATGCCGCTTTTTTTGAATATACCAATATTATGCATCCTGCAATAATCATAGGTATGCATAATATCTGACCCATACTTAATGTATCAAATGCAATATAACCCATATGAGAATCAGGTTGTCTAAAGAATTCAATTATAAATCTAATCGAACCATAAAATATAAGAAAAAATGAAGAAACAATACCTTTTATATTGGTTTTTGAATAAATTAAAAATAGTAATAAAAACAATACCAATCCTTCGCCAAGACTTTCATATAATTGAGATGGGTGCCGAAGGAGTCCAAATGGATCAGTTGGAAAAATAAACCCCCACTCACCATTTGTTGCTTTTCCATATAGCTCACCATTAAGGAAGTTACCAATTCGTACAATTCCAAGACCAATCGGCATTGCCAGAGCAACAGCATCTGTTAGCCGCAAAAAGGAAATATTTTTTTTCCTACAAAATATCATCAATGCCACAATCACACCTATTAAGCCACCGTGAAAACTCAATCCACCTTGCCAGATATAAAATAAAGATAATGGATTATTAACTAGTTGCTCAGTACCATAAAAAAACATATATCCTATTCTTCCTCCGCACATGGCACCAAGGAAAAGCCCATACATGAAAACCATATCATTTACATCGTCTTTGGTGAGGCCAATTTCTTTAATAATTTTGTTTTGTTTTAAGAAAAAATAAATCAACAGTGCAGATATAAGCCAAGTAACAGCATAATATTGAATCTTTAATGGGCCTATTTCAATTAAGCTAGGATTATTAAAAAATTCTGATAATTCGATAATCATATTAAAAACATATAGATTGAAACAATAAAAAACCAGGTTGCCATTAATTTTCTCAAAACAGATTGTGATAAATAATGAGCTATATCTGCGCCATATTTTGCAGAAAAAATACTAGTAATTGATACTCCAATCAGGGCAGGTAGATATACATAACCAAGACTCATAGCAGGCAGTATATCTTTATTAATTCCAGCAATAATGTAGCCAAGTGTTCCAAATATTGCTATGGGCACTCCGCATGCAGCAGAAGTTCCAATAGCTGAAGTTAAGTTTAGGCCTGAGGCTTTAAAATAAGGCACAGAAAAAGTACCGCCACCGATTCCAAGTATCGAAGATAGAAAACCAATAACCGAACCTGCAAAAACCGATTTAGGTTTTGTTGGTATGAACTGTTTTGATGTTAGATTAATATTGAAAAGTAATTGAAAGCCAACTATTAGAATAAAAATAGCAATCAAATATTTTAAGAATAGGCCTTTTATTTGAATAGCAAATAATGCTCCAGCCATCGCTCCAAAAATGATTCCAATAGCCACAGGTTTAAAATGTATAAAATTAATAGAGTTTTTATTATTATGTGCGTTAGCAGAAGAAAGTCCTGTAAAAATAATACAAGCAATAGCTGTTCCTATTGATAAATGAACAATTGCTTCACTATCAAAACCAAGACTGGTAAATGTTCCAATTAAAACTGGAACTATGATCAGACCACCACCGATCCCAAACATTCCTGCAAGAAGACCTGCAAGAACCCCAAGTGCGCTAAAAATTAATATCTCATCAAACATCACTAAACTCACTACAATATGCATATTTTAGTTCATTTAATGCTTTACGATATACAGCTTCTTTGAAGGAAACTATTACAGTTAGAGGATACCAGTAGCTAACCCATTTAAAATTATCAAATTCATTGTCAGGGTCATTTTCAAAAGATATTTGTATATTTTCTTTTAATTTAAATAAAAACCACTTCTGTTTTTGCCCTTTGAATTTCTTATTAACAAGTATCTTTCTTCTAGTTTTTTTAGGAACATCATATTTATACCAATCGTCTGAAGACTTTATGAGTTTTACATATTCTGCGCTAATACCCACTTCTTCAAAAAGCTCTCTTTTAGCTGCCTTAAGATGATCTTCATTTTTATCTATGCCGCCTTGAGGAAATTGCCAACTATTAATTCCTCTTCTTTTGCATAACAATAATTTACCATCACAATTAGCAACTATTATTCCTACATTTAGTCTGTAACCTTCCTCTTTCATTTATTCTGATTAAGATCAATATTTTTATTTATTAGAAATACAAAAAATAAACTCATACCTACTAAAAATAAACTTGGTGCTGCTGCCATCTCCCATTGACCCTCACTTGTAAAGTTATAAATTTTTGTAGAGAGTGTGTCAAAGCCTATAGGCCTCAATAAAAGAGTTGCCGGCTGTTCTTTAATTGATTCGATAAATACAAGCATCAAACTTAAAAAAATTGCAGGCTTCATTTGAGGAAAATAAAAAAGTTTAAATGCTTTAAATGAGTTTTTAGGTTGAGTTGTCAATGCATCCTCAGCTGAACTTGAGATATTAGACAAAGATGCTGAAACATAATTAAAGGCTGGTGTCATAAACCTCAGTGAGAGGCATATAAGCAATCCAAGAATTCCATAAAAAGTAATAGAAGTATCAAATATGAAATCAACGCCAACAAGAAGGCCTGCTGATATTACTGAGCCTGGAATGGCATAGCCTGATGATGAAATTAATATAGAATATTTAAGAATATTAGAATGCTTGTAGCTCAAAGCAAGTGCAATAGCAAAGAATACGGTTATAACCGAAGCAAGAAGACCAACAATTGATGAATTAATTAGTAGTTGTAAATTGGATAGTATATTTGAACTGGAGTCAGATAAATTCCAAATTATTAGTTGAGTAGTTGGTAAGCAAAAAACAATAATAAATACAAAAGAGCAAAAGAAAAGCACACCGAGTCCTACTATAGGGCTAGTTTCTATTCTTAGAAAAGTTTCTGCCGTTTTTGATGCTAGATTAGAAGATTTTTCTCCAAAGAATTTTGCAAGAAACATTATTAAAAAAACAAATAGCAACAGATATCCTGCAAGTCTTGTAGCTGAAAAATAACTTTGATATCCAAACCAGGCATCGTATATTCCTACCGTAAAAGTTTCTACTCTTAATGTTGACACTCCGCCAAAATCTGCAATAGTTTCAAAAACAACCAGTGCCATTCCAGCAATTATAGTTGGCCACAATGAAGGAATGATTACTTTTCTTATGGCACGAATATTATTATCACCTAATGACTTTGCTGCTTTAAATACTTTTATGCCAACTGATCCAAGATGTGCTTTTGTTAGTAAAAAAATATAAGGAAACAATGCCATTGCCATTATTACACTTGCACCATATATGTTTTTAATTTGTGGTAGCGTGATATTAAAATTTCTTAAATATTCTGAGATTGGACTAGCATATTCAAAAATACCAACATATATGAAAGCATACACGTAAGCTGGAAAAGCAATTGAAAGACTAAGACTCCAACTAAAAAATTTACGTCCTGGAAACTCATAAAATGTGACCAATATGGCTAGTGGAACTGCAATTATGGCAGATAAGATTGCCGAACCAAATGACAGGAAGACAGTATTAAGAAATAACTCATTTAGGTAACCTCTTGATAAATAGGAACTTTCTACTTCAACTAAAAAAGCTAGCAAAAAAAATATAATGAAGAATGTTAATGAAAACACTAACCATGGTAGTGAAATATAGTTCCAGATTTTTAGGTTATGCATTGTAAAGTGTAAACAGAATTTTTATTCTTCTTCTAAGGTTTCATCGAAGCTTTCATCAGCTTTTTTAAGTTCTTTTCCAAGTACATTTACCCTGGTTTGAATGTCTTCGACATGGCCTATAGCCTGGTTTAGATTTCTAACTGCCTTCACTGTCGTATCATCAAATTTTTTAAATTCTTCGCTCAATACACTTACAGTGTTAGCAACTTTCTTCGCATTTTCATTCATTTTTATTGCATAGTGTCCAAGCCTAACCGTATCTAAGAAACCAGCAAGTGCATTTGGCCCTAGTATTAAAGTATTTTTTTCAGTTAGGCATTCCTGTCTGAGGTTGTCTATTTGAGTAACGAGATCGATAATTTTCTCAGATGCTATATATAAAACAACGTAATTTGAAGTACTGTTTCTAAGAATGTATTTTTTTGAAATACTTTCAGCATCATTCAGTATTGTTCTTTTAAAACCTTGAAGAACCTTATTTCTTTCAGTTTTAGAACCAGCTTCATGATAGTTTTGATATTGACCTTGATAGAACTTCGAATCGATTGGTATTATGAGACCCTCAGAATTTGTGATAGCACAATCAGCCTTTTCTGTGGTTTCTGGATTTATTTGTGCCTGGAACTCATATGTATTTGCAGGAAGCACATCTCTAACAATTGATTCAAGATTCCACTCACCAAGTTTGCCAGTTGAGGTATTTCCACCAAGAAATCGATTTAATTCATTCATTGATGGCTTAAATTCGGATAAATCATTTTCTATTTTGTTAAGATCATTTGAAACTTCAGCTAGTTTATTTTGAAGCAACTCACTACCACCTTTTTCAGAACCTTGATTACTTCTCAAAGCCATCAAGATATAAAAAAGCATTCCTAAGATGAGAGCAAAAGAAAAAAATATTAGATAATTAATCATATTGTTAGTATAAAATGTCCATTATATTATGCACCAAAATATTAAAACAAAGTTTAATAATCTAAAAGAAAGAAACCTCTCTATAGATATAACAAGAGGAAAGCCTGATAAGAGTCAACTTGACCTTTCAAATGAGTTAATCGATATTTCGATACCATCTATATCAGAAGATGGCATTGATCTTAGAAATTACGGAGAACCTTTTGGTATCAAAGAAGCAAGAAAACTTGGTGCTGAGCTTTTAGATGCTCCAATAGAAAATATTCTTGCCGGTGAGCAATCAAGCTTATTATTAACTTATCAAACTGTTCTTTCTAATTTTTTATTTGCAGAGCCTACTCCATGGAAAGATTTGAAAAATCCAAAATTCATCTGCCCAGTTCCGGGTTTTGATAGGCATTTTATGATGCTCGATGATTTCGGAATAGAAGCAGTTGGAATACCTTTATGTGAAGATGGGATTGATCTTGATGCTTTTAAGAATCTTTTACAGAATGATGATAGTTTTGTGGGCATTTTATGCGTGCCAAAGCACTCAAATCCTTCAGGGGAAATATATTCTAATACTAACTTAGAAAAGATGTTTGAAATCGGCTCAGATTATTCTGACAAATTTCTTTTTCTTTTTGATCATGCTTATTTAATTCATGATTTCTTACCAACTCCTGAGCAGAAGCCTTTATGGGAAGTGGCAGTAAAAATGAATGTTCAAAATCAAACTGTAATCACAACCTCATTTTCTAAGGTAACTTTTGGAGGAGGTGGTATTTCATTTATGGCTACTGCAGGTCATTCTTTGGAACTAATAAAAAAAGTAAGGACCACTATGATTATATGCCCTGATAAATTAAATCAAAAAAGACACGTAGAATTTTTTAAAAACGCTGAATCAGTAAAAAAGCACATGCAAAAACATGCTGAATTAGTAAGGCCAAAATTTGAAATTGCCTATTCGCATCTAGAAAAATTACCCAAAGAATGTGGAACATTTTCAAGACCAACGGGTGGCTATTTTATAACCTACAGTACGACTAAACCCATTGCTACAAAAGTAGTTGAATTATGCAAAGAAATGGGTGTTTTAATCACACCTGCTGGATCTACCTTTCCTAACAATTATGACCCTAATGATAGTGTCATCAGGTTAGCACCAACTTATGTATCAAAAGATGAATTAAACGATGCTATGGAGGTTTTTACTACCTCTATTCAGATTGCACATCTTGATGTTAAAGTTTAATTTGTAGCTCTTTCGTGAGGTATATAACTCTTTCCATCAAAATGTGAAAATATCATTTTAATATCAGGATGATTAGCAGCACCATTTTCGACATCATTTAGTAAGTTCTGTTCAGAAACATATGCTATATAAAAGACTTCTTCGTTCTCTGCAAACAAATGATAGAAAGGTTGATTTTTGTTAGGCCTAAAATCCTTTGGTATTGCGTTGTACCATTCCTCTGTATTTGCAAAAACAGGATCAATATCAAATATAACACCTCTGAAATTAAGAAATTTATGCTTTACAATATTACCGATTGAGAACTTTGCTTCTACTAAGTCTTGCATTATATTTATAAATTAAACCATTATTAGGAAAAAGTCATGAACAAAACGGAAAAGATCGCATTAAGAGAGGCAATCATAGTTGTATTAATGGGAGCAATTATTAATTTTCCATTACAAACTTTTCTTTTGTGGTTAACCATTGATAATTGGGAATGGGCAAGCCCAATTAAGATATCCCTTTTTGTTCAGCTTATTATTACTTTTGTTGCCTTAATTAGAGTATATATAATTAGGATGAGGTTTCAGAGAGGAAAGTTTTAATCTTTGTCCTTATCTTTATTTTTCTTTTTCTCTGCCATCAATCTCATCTTCATTCTTTGAGCAATCATGTCCTTACACCAAACATCATATATTTCAGAGTAGTTTGCAGCCATATCAGCTAAAATTGCTACCTCCATCCATTTTTCATCATTCTCTGGATTTGCTTCAATTTCTTTCCATACGCTTTCAGTTAAAGCTAACAATCCTGCAACACCGTCTTTAGTTTCTTTACATTCTTTAAAGCTTAAAAGATAGTTTGGGTTGTTTGTAAGTCTGTCAGTAATTGATTTTTTTGAAGTTTCATGATCATCGGCAATCAATGCTGATGATACAAAAAGACAAGTTATGAGTAAAAAATTCTTCATATATGTTCCTAAAATATTAGTTAACTTAACTAAGATTACATTTTTTTTGAAAAAGTTCAAAAAAATCTTTACTTTTAAATTTAAGTATTCATAATGCGCCGATATTCATACTAATGAACATATTCTGAATGTTTATTAGTATGAATATGATAGAAATAATCCAAATTTTAAGTGTTTTTTTCGGTACTTTAGTAGCCGCACCTCTAATTGTCTCCAAAAAAGCAAAAAAAAGAATGATAGGATTATTTGCTGTAATTGCAGGAAGCTTTTTTGCAATAATCGTGCAGATTTATCTTGGCTTATATTATTTTGTTTTTGCTAATATGTTTTGGTTATTAAATGCATGTAATGGCATTAAAAAAATAGTTAAAGCCAACAGAAGAAATCCCTAATTGGATTTAAAGTCATCATAATAAAGAACTTCTTTGCCTTTAATTTCATTATTCATTTTTGATACAAGACTGCTAGCAACTATTTTTGCATGAACATTTCTAAATTTTTTTAAAGGCCCAAACAACAAATATCCTGTCAGATTAGTAATTTTCTCAAAAACTAGTACGACAGGATTTGTTTTTTCATTTACTCTTTTGCCAAGCAAATGACTAGGTCTGGCTATAACTACTTTTTCAAAACCTAAAGATAGTATTTCCTCTTCTACTTTTCCCTTAACATTTAGATATAAATTTTTTGAATTACTATTTGCCCCAACTGCTGAAATAAGTGCAATTGATTTTGCACCTTTACTTAATGCAAATTCAGCAATGCTTTTTATGTAATCAAAATCTACTTTTTGGAAGCTTCTTTGATTTTCCTTTTTGATATATATAAGCTCAAGTAATGATAATTTTTTACCTATTGCAATATAGACTTCGTCAATCGTTTCCTGATAATTTATTTCTTTAATATCATCGAAGTTAGTTATTATTTGTTCAACACTCATTTGATTTTCAAGCCTTTTTCTTGATAGCAGTATTAACTCAGATTTATTCTTCTCTAGGACTTGAAGTAAATTGCTACCAACTAGACCAGAAGCGCCAGCTAAAAGAATTTTTTTACGCATTAGAAATATTTAAAACTATTTCGATTAACTCATCTATTGATTTTGAACCGTCAATAGAATGTTGTGCAAATTGCTCATACAAAGGTTCTCTTTCAGAATAAACTTCTTCTATAGATAAATTTTTAGGCACCGCAAGACCTCTCTCTTGTCCTTTATCAATTCTTTTAAGAATAGTCTCTAATGGAGTATTAATATATAAAATTTTTGAAAATGATTTAAGGTATTTCATTGATTTTGCTGAGTAGACTGCACTCCCGCCTGTTGAAATTATTTTTATTGATTTATCAAGTTCAAGAATTACCTCTTCTTCATATTTTCTAAGCATTTCATACCCATGCTTTTTTTTAATTTCTTCTAAGGTCATTTGCCAGCCAACTTCGATTAGCTTATCTGTATCCACAAAACTTAGATTATACTTTTCTGCGATAGCCTTTCCTAATGTGGATTTTCCACATCCAGCCATACCAATAAAACTTATATTATTCATTTTTAAATGAGGATGGGAGTCTATCATGCTGTTTTAGATTATCATTTATTTCGAACCATGATGCTTTTGAACCTACAAAGACATGGTGAGCTTTTGGTAATCTAGGACTTCCATCTATAGTACCAACTGAAACATAATATTTATCTGTCTTAGTTCCATCAAGGAACATTATGTTAGAACCACAATGCTTACAAAAAATTCGCTGACATAGCTCAGAAGAAGAAAAAGATTTAATATGTTCTTGGCCAGAATCATATTTAAAGCAGGATTTATCTACTTCGATAAAACTTGCAAATGCAGAGCCATGAGTTCGGCGGCATTGCGAACAATGACAGTGTGAGAAATATTTAATTTTTTGATTTATTTCAAACGAAACTTTTTTGCATTCACAATACCCCTTAAGCTTATGCATTTTTTGCAAATTCCTCAGTAGCTTTAATGAGTTCATGAGTAATTTCTTTTTCAAAAGCACTATGGCCAGAGGAGGGAGCAACTATCAATTCGGCCTCCGGCCAGTTTTTAGAAAGCTCCCACGCCGTTTCCATTGGACAAACTAAATCATATCTCCCTTGAATAATTTTTGCTGGAATATGCCTTACTTTATTAATTGCTTCCTTTGAAATAAGCTGGCTTTCATTTTCAAGAAAACCATTATTGATAAAATAATGATTTTCAATAAGTGCAAAGGCTAGGGCAAATTTTGGTTCAGTAAAAGATGAAATCATTTCAGGAGCATAACTCAATGTACTGGTCGATCCCTCCCATTTTGACCATGCTACCGCTGCTTTTAATTTTTTTTCTTTATCATCGCCCGTAAAAATTTTATGATATGCACCCATTAAATCGTCTCTTTCTTCAATATTAATGGGCTCAAGAAACTTTTCCCATGCTTCAGGAAATACTCTACTAGCACCATCTTGATAAAACCACTCAAGCTCTTTTTTTCTAAGCATAAAGATGCCTCTAAGCACAAGTTCACTTATTGATTCAGGATATTTTTGTGCGTAAGCAAGGGATAAAGTACTCCCCCAAGAACCTCCAAATACTAACCACTTTTCTATATTAAGTAATAACCTTAGAGATTCGATATCATCAACGAGATCCCAAGTAGTATTATTTTCTAAGCATCCATGTGGCTTACTTCTGCCACAACCCCTCTGATCAAATATAATAATTCTATATTTGTCAGGATTAAAAAAACGCCTTACTTGTGTGCTACCCCCGCCGCCAGGACCACCATGTAAAAAAACCGCAGGTTTGCCATTAGGATTCCCACACTCTTCGTAATAAATTTGATGAATACCTTTTTTCAAGAATCCATGAGATACGGCTGCACACTCTGGAAATAAATTCAAATAAGTGCCCATTATTTAGTCATAAAAATTATTGAGAAAATTAGGAGATGTTCCTTCACATACATATGTTGGTTTTAAACAGTTTCCCCTTTTGCCAGAAGCATTTGATTGAAAAGGTTGTATAGAAATTTCTTTTTCAAAAAATTCACCATTATTTTCTTCGTTATAATAAGTTAATTTATAGCACTTATAGATGCCAACCTCCATACCTTTGCTATTA
>JGI24820J26691_1000671_pt1 | contig 10377 bp, 8 predicted proteins | sample METZYME_5_50m_FD_26691 | JGI IMG/M metagenome (IMG submission 26691) | reverse complement strand
ACTTTGCTTTAAAAAAAGCTAAGACCACATTATTGATTGCTTTCATGGTGATCATTGCTGGTTCATATGCAAGACAAGAAATACCTATAGCTGCATCACCAAATGTTCAACTTCCTTTTATTACGGTATCAGTTTTTTTAGATGGAGCCTCGCCAAGTGATACCTCAAGATTAATAGCAAGGCCACTTGAAAATAGGTTGAAAAGTGTTACTGGAGTCAAAAATATACGCTCAACAAGTTATTTGAGTTANGCAAGAATTTTCTTAGAATTTGAAGTTGGCTTTGACATAGATAAAGCTCTTGTTGATGTCAAACAGGGTGTTGAGGAAATAAAATATAAATTGCCACTTGGAGCTGAAGATCCTCAAATAGAAGAGTATAGCGAGGCTAGTTTCCCTGTTATGAATATCAGTATTGTTGGTGGAAGTTCTGTAAGGCAAAAAGTATTTTATGCCAGAGAACTCAAAGATAGAATAGAACCCATCGAACAAATTCTTGATGTAAGGATGACTGGAGCACCTGAAGAGGTTCTTGAGGGAGTAATTGATAAAGCAAAAATGGAGTCATATGGTGTCACTCTTTCAGACATTTATAACTCGGTTGCAAGCAATAATGTGATTATTCCTGGTGGTAAACAAGATACTGGGAGAGGTAGCTTCAATATTGAAGTGCCTAGTATAATTGAGTCTGCTAAAGACGTTTATAGTATTCCTGTCAAAGTTTCAAAAGATGCAATTGTAACTCTTGGTGACATAGCAACAATAAAAAGAACATTTAAAGACTTCACATCTTACGCAAGAGTAAATGGTCAAGATGCGGTTACATTAGAAATCTCATTGAGAGAAAGTGCTAATGCTATTGATGCATCAAACTCCATAAGAGATATTCTTAATAACTTTAAAGACGAACTTCCAGAAAACCTATCTATTGTAATTTCTAACGATGATACAGTTTATGCCAGCCTGATGGTGAAAGAATTAAATGGAAATATTATTGCAGCTGTCGTTCTAATTATGGTCTTAGTTATAGCAAGCATGGGAACAAGGGTTTCGATGCTGGTTGGTTTATCAATACCCTTCTGCTTTTTAATGACATATTTAATTTTATATAGTCTTAATATGGAAGTTAATTTTCTAGTGATGATGGGTCTGCTTCTTGGGATGGGAATGCTTATAGATGGATCAATTGTAATTACAGAGTATGCAGATAAGAAAATTGCAGAAGGTTTGTCTCGAGCAGAAGGTTATGCTCTTGCATCAAAAAGAATGTTTTATCCAATAGTTGCATCTACAGGAACTACATTGGCTGCCTTTATTCCAATAATGTTTTGGCCAGGCTTTACTGGACAATTCATGAGATACCTTCCAATAACTATTTTTTTTGTATTGTCTGCATCATTATTTTATTCATTGATTGTAATTCCAGTTCTGGGTTCTTATTTTGGTCAAAAAGAATCTGCATTAAATAATAACGAAGAACAAACATCTGTTTTTGTAAGGCTTACCGAATGGTATGGAAAGTATATAAAACGCTTTGTTGAAAATCCTTTAGAGACTTTCCTAGCTGTTGTTTCTATATTACTCATAATTATTATGAGTTATGCCTTTTCTGGAAAGGGTACTATATACTTTGCAATTGTCGATCCTGTCCAGGCAAATATCACTGTCAAAGCGCGTGGTAACTTCTCTGCCCTTGAAACAAAAGAAATTATTGAACAAGTCGAAGAACGTTTTTTAGAAGTAGAGGGTATAAAAAATGTTTATCTTCGATCTGGAACAAACTGGTGGCAATCAGGTGCAGATAGAATTGGTGGTGGTTTTATCGAAACATTAGAACCATCACAAAGAGATATCAGCGGTTTTGAAATAATGGATAAATTAAAGGCATCTACAAAAGATTTGCCNGGAATTACTGTTGAGGTTGAGGCAGATATTGGTGGGCCATCTTTTGACTCACCAATTCAGTTAGATGTTTTTGGTAATACTGAAAGCGATGTAAATGATGCTGTTGCTAAAATTGAAAACTATATGCGCAATGAGATGACTGGTTTAAATAATATCTTTTCATCCAAAGCTTATCCTTCGGTTGAATGGAGTGTCGATGTTGATAAACAAAAAGCGGCTCAACTTGGCGTAAGTGTAAGTGATGTTGGTGCTCTTGTTCAAATGCTAACTAATGGATTTAAAGTTGGAGAATATCGTCCTGATGATGCCAAAGATGAAGTTGAAATAAGAGCTAGGTTTCCTGATTCAGATAGGACTATCACAGGTATTAGAGACCTAAATGTTGTTACAAAACAGGGGACTGTACCAGTGAGTTCTTTTGTAAATGTTATTCCAAAAGAAAATAGAGAAACAGTAAATAGAAAAAATGGTAAGTACTTTCAGGAATTAGGCGCTGGCTCAGATGACGATTCAAAGGTTAATCAAAAAATAGAGGAATTGAAATCATGGCTTAAAGAAACAGATTTCGGATATGGAATATCTTATCAATTTAGTGGCATGGCTGAGGAAACAGAAGAAGTTAATAATTTTATGATTGTAGCTGGATTAACTGCTGTGTTTATGATGTTATTAATGCTAATTACTCAGTTCAATAGCTTTTATCAATCACTAATTATTTTGTCTTCAGTAACAATCTCTTTTGTTGGAGTTTTGCTTGGATTATTAATTACTGGAAAATCCTTTAGTACAACTATGACAGGCATCTCAATAGTCACTCTTGCTGGCATTGTTGTAAATAACAATATTGTATTAATAGATACATTTAATAAGTTAAAAGAGGAGGCGCCACATTTAAAACAATCATTACATATTATAAATGCCTGCAAGCAAAGACTTAGGCCTATTGTTCTAACATCTCTAACGACAATATTTGGACTTCTGCCTTTGGCAATGGGTGTTAGTCTGGATTTAATCTCAAGAGATATAGTTGTCGGTAGTAGAATTGTTGATTGGTGGTCAAATTTGGCAGTATCAATAGTTTTTGGTCTTGGTTTTAGTACATTTGTTACTCTTATTCTGACTCCGGCTGTTTTGGCTCTTCCATATGCAATAAGGAATGAATATAAAAAATACTTCCAAACTGAATCCAATCAAATACAATAAATTATGGTTAAAGATAAACAAACAGACTTTGAATCATCACTNAAGGCTCTTGAATCTATTGTTGAAAGATTGGAAGATGAAAACATTAATTTAGAAGACTCTGTTAAATCATTTGAAGAGGGTATAAATCTTGTAAAAGAGTGCCAAAAACAACTTCAAGAGGCAGAATTGAAAATAAAAACACTTCTAGATGACGGCAGCTCAATTGATATAGAAGATCAGTAAAATGTTAAATCAATTTTTGCTCGATCTGAGAGAGAAAATTTCATTGAATATGACAAGAGTTATTGGTAACTCTAATTTCATTGAAAAAGCTATGGCCTATTCATCTATTACTAACAGCAAAATGATTAGAGCGGGAATAATTTTTGCTTCAGGAAGAATAAATAAAAATATTCATGATGAAAGCCTTCTTACAATTGGTACTGCAGTTGAATTGATTCATACCTACTCATTAATTCATGATGATCTTCCCTCAATGGATGATGATGATTTTAGAAGAGGAAAAGAATCTAGCCATGTAAAGTTTGGCGAAGCTAATGCTATTTTGGCTGGCGATGCATTGCAGGCATTAGCATATGAGATTATATGTGATGATAAAAAATTAAATTCTGACAATAAGATTGAAGCTATTAAGTTAATTAGTAATGCTTGTGGTAAAAACGGCATGGTTCTTGGACAACATCTTGATATAGAAAGTGAATCAAAAAATTTAAATATAAACGATGTTGATAATATTCATACTTTGAAAACTGGCAAATTAATTGAGTGTTCTGTAATGCTAGGTCAAATTAATAATGATGAAGAAAAAATTAAAGAAGTACTCACTAGTTTTGGTAAAAAAATTGGTCTTGCTTTTCAAATAACTGATGATGTTTTAGAAGCTACATCAGATCAAAATACTCTTGGTAAAAATAACAACTCAGACCTAAAAAATAATAAATCAACTTATATTAAAGTAATTGGACTCGAGGAAGCTAAAAAGAAATCATATGAGCTCTCTAGTTCAGCAATTAAAAGCTTGGAAGAACTAATGATAACAGAAACAAATATGCTGATAGAATTAGCAAAATATATATCTTATAGAGAAAAATAAATTGAAGATTTTTAAAGAAATTCCTACTCAAAAGCCCATTACGCCTATTTTGGATAGTATCGATTTACCCTCAGACATTAGATCTTTTTCATTAGGTGAATTAGAAAATCTAGCAAATGAAATTAGAGAATTCTTACTGTATTCGGTTGGGCAAAGCGGCGGACATCTTGGAGGAGGTCTTGGTGTAATTGAACTCACAATTATTTTGCATTATGTATTCAATACTCCTTTTGATAATTTAGTATGGGATGTCGGTCACCAAGCTTATCCACACAAAATACTTACTGGTAGAAAAAATAAAATTCAAACTATCAGAAAGAAAGGTGGCTTAGCTCCATTCCCATCAAGAAAAGAAAGTGAATTTGACTCATTTGGAGTTGGTCACTCAAGTACATCCATTAGCGCTATGCTTGGGATGGCAGTTGCATCAAAAGAATCTAATCCAAATAAAAAACATATAGCAGTAATTGGTGATGGAGCAATGACGGCAGGTATGGCGTTTGAAGCCTTAAGCCATACAGGTCACTTGAAGCCAAATGTTTTAATTATTCTGAATGATAATGATATGTCGATATCAGAAAATATTGGCGGATTATCTAATTATTTCTCAAGAATATGGGCTTCAAAGACCTATAAGGGTATTAAAAAAAGTGGTGCTAGTTTTTTAAAACCTTTACCACAAGCTTATCATCTTGCAAGAAAAGTAGAAACACAAATGAAAGCAATGGTTGCACCAGGAACAATTTTCGAAGAATTGGGTTTGAATTATATCGGGCCTATTGATGGTCACAACCTAAAACAATTAAAAGATGTAATTTCCAATCTTAAAGAATTTGAGGGTCCACAATTTTTACATGTTATTACAAAAAAGGGAGCTGGTTTAGATCCTGCTGAGGCTGATAGGATTGGATTCCATGCAATAGGAAAAATACAGTCAATAAAAAATAAGAGATCTAAACAAAAGAAGTATCAAGATATTTTTGGGGATTGGGTTGTGGATATGGCAAACAAGGATGAAAAGCTTATTGCAATTACTCCAGCAATGAGAGAGGGTTCTGGTCTGGTCAAGTTTAGTGAAAAATACCCTGATAGATATTACGATGTTGCTATTGCTGAACAGCATGCAGTTACATTTGCTGCTGGAATTGCAACAGAAAATAAGAAACCAGTTGTTGCAATATACTCAACTTTTCTTCAAAGAGCATACGATCAATTAATTCATGATGTTGCAGTTCAAAATCTTGATGTGACTTTTGCATTAGATAGATCTGGTCTTGTTGGTGAAGACGGCCCTACTCACTCAGGAAATTATGATATTGCTTACTTGAGATGTATTCCAAATATGGTGATTTGTACTCCCTCAGATGAAAATGAAACAAGAAAATTATTAACAACAGCATACTTATATAATGGGCCAGCCTCTGTAAGATACCCAAGAGGTACTGGGCCTAATAGTAATGTTGATAAAGATCTAAAACCTTTAAAGATTGGAGAAGCAAACGTCATAAATGACGAAAGCTCAGAAATAGTAATTTTGAATTTTGGAACTCTTTTAAATGAGGCAAATGAAATTTCAAAAGAGCTTAAGGCCACTTTAGTAGATATGCGTTTTGTAAAACCTTTAGATGAAAAGTTATTAATTAAACTTCTTAAAAAAGCAAAAATATTTATTTCCATTGAGGATGGTTCAATTATGGGAGGTGCTGGTAGTGCTGTTCAAGAATTTGTGTCAAAAGAAAATCTAAATGTTAGATCAATCCTTTTTGGTATTCCTGACAAATTTATTGAACATGCCTCTAGAGAAGAAATGTTAGTTGAAGCTGGTTTAGATGTAGAAAATATTAAATCTAAATTAAGTAAATTGTTATAAGAGAAGCAAAGAGTGCTGCAAAAATTGCAGCTATCAAGTCATCAAAAACAACCCCCAATCCAGTTTTAAAATTTTTATCTATGTATGAGATTGGAAAAGGTTTAAAAATATCCAATATTCTGAATATAACTAATGCAAGCAATGCATATATAGATCTTTCATATTGCGAAGAAGCTATAAAAATAACTGGAATCATTGCTAACCATATCCCTGCCAATTCATCAATTACAATAGATTTATGATCTTTTTCGATAAGTTCCTTTGTCACAACAGTTGATATATAAATCGAAAATATTATTATAAAAAATGTCAAAGCAACCAAAGTAACTGCACTTATAAAATGAGACAAAATTATAAAAATGAACCAACCAAATATACTCCCAACAGTGCCTGGCCCAATTGGAAATAGCCCGAGACCGCCTAAGGTTGCCAGAAAATGATATGGGTCTTTTAGATTAGGGAACTTCTGCATTTTAAATCATTGTAACAATTTTTCTCGCAATGGTAGGAGATGTAGTCCACTTACCACCAAATATGGTTAAAAGAGAATCATTTTCTTGAATAAAAAAATCTCTTGAGGATTTATGAAAATTATCTTTTGATTTTATTAAGGGTCTTACTCCAGAATATGAGCTAATTATTTCTTCTTTAGAGATCGATTCTTTTAAAATTTGATTAAAACTATCAATAAGATATTTTATTTCATTCTTACTTATCTCTGGTAACTCAGGATGAGAAACTTTTTCTTCTGTTGTTCCTAGCAAGGTAAAGTCTTTATAGGGTAATGCAAAAATATATCTAGATTTGCATATGCCTGAGAACATCAAACCAAATTCAGACTTTCTATTGATTATCAAATGGCTGCCTTTTATAAAATCGATGTCTTTTTGGCTTTTAATATTATTTTGCTCAAGTAACATTTTTGACCATGGGCCGACTGCTAAAATTATTTTGTCAAAATAATTTTTATCAATTTTGCCCTGAGTATCAAAGCTTTTGATCTCATTAAATTCAAGTATTTCTATATTGAGTTCTTTTGCTAATGCAATTAGCTCTCTTCCAAGAGAATCATCATCCATACTTCCATCAAAAAATGATAAATAGGTTTTAAACTTATCTTTCAGAATAAATTGATCATTTTTAATATGGTTTGATATAGAGCTTTTATCTAAATTTTTTGAGCCTGCTAAAAATTCGTATAACTTGATTCCTAGAAAAGATTTAATAAATGCCAAAGATGATTTATTTTTAAATGGTATGGCTATCTTTAATTTTCTAGTTTGTTTTGGAAAGTTTTCTAACCACCATGATCTATCATTTAGTCCATTCTTAACTTCGTTAAAATGAAAATTCTCAAGATATCTTAATCCTCCATGTAAAAGCTTTGTGGTTTTTGAGCTTGTCTCACTTAGTAAAGTATTTTTTTCAAAAATTGATACCTCATGACCTTTTTTTGCCAAAAAAATCCCAACAATGAGGCCGGTAATTCCACCCCCAATTATTCCAATCTTTTTATTCAAAAGAATCCCATCCATGCTTTTTAAAATTAACTGGTGAATTATCTTTCTTTATAATAATTTTTCTATCTGACTTTATTTCGCCAATGCAAAAGTCTTCTGAGATATATTCATTGTCTTTAAGACCTGGTGGGCATGTATAACACAATTTATAGTCGTCTCCATAAGACAAATCATTAATATCATTNGTTATNGGTATNTTTTCATATATTATTTCGGCGCCAACCTCTGAAGATTTACATATTCTAGTAAGGTCTTTTATTAATCCGTCTGAAATATCAATACAACTATTAGCATATTTAGAAATATATTCACTTTTNTTGAAATCCACTTTAGGATTAAAAAACTTCTTTATGTATTTGGTTTGTTGATTATTTTTCCAATCCTCTAATCCCCTTCTTCCTTCTCCCAAAGGACCAGTTATATATATTAAATCACCAACTTTTGCATTTGATCTTAAGATGTTGTTCTCATACGCATAACCAAAAACATTAACGCAAACACTAATTTCACCATTTGTAATATCTCCCCCAACCAACTTTAGTTGATATTCATTCAAGATTTTCTCAACTCCTTTTGTAAATTGCATATACCATTTCAAATCAGTAATATTTGATGTCAATCCAATTGATATAAATGCTGGGNAGGCTCCCATAGCTGCTAAGTCACTTAGAGCAACTGCAATAGATCTGTATGCAATATCCTGAGGCTTGGAATCTTGAGGAAAATGAGAATTAACTTTTGAGATATCAATAGAATGCACAAGGTCTTTGCCTTGAGATTTTATTACAGCAGCATCATCTCCAGATCCAACAATTACAAGATCATCTTTTTCAAGATCAACTAGATGTTGAAAACAATTTAATATTGCTGATTCTGATATCAAGAAGGGTATCTTTCAAACAATCCACTGGCTCCCATTCCGCCGCCAACACACATAGTTACAACACCGAACTGTTTATCCATATTTTGAAGCTGTCTTGCAAGGTGTCCAACTTGTCTAGAACCTGTCATACCAAAAGGATGTCCAATTGAGATTGAACCACCGTCTAAATTGAGCTTATCCATTGGTATGCCAAGTTTATCTCTGCAATATACAACTTGGACTGCAAAAGCTTCATTGAGCTCCCAAATATCGATATCATCTACAGAAAGATTATAATTTTTTAATAATTTTGGAACAGAATAGATTGGTCCAATTCCCATCTCGTCTGGCTCACAACCCATTGTAGTAAAGCCTCTAAAATAAGCTAAAGGCTTTAAATTTAGCTCCTTGGCCTTATCTTCTGACATAACCAAAGTCACTGATGCTCCATCAGATAATTGTGATGAATTTCCTGCAGTAACAGAGCCATTCTCTGGATCAAAAACTGGTTTTAAAGATGCTAAGCCTTCAAGAGTAGTTTCTGGTCTGTTGCATTCATCTTTATCAACTGTATAGTCAATTTCTTTTGATTCNCCNGTTTCTTTGTTAGTGAGAAGCATTTTAGTATCCATTGGTATAATTTCATCATCATAACCACCAGATTGCTGAGCTGCTGCAGTCCTAATTTGGCTCTCAAAAGCATATTCATCTTGTGCTTCTCTAGAAATCTCATATCGTTTTGCGACAACTTCTGCTGTCATACCCATTGGATAATAAATTCCAGGAACTTCCTCTGCCAATCTCTCGTTAACAAAGTTATCCATATTCATATTCATCATAGATATTGTTTCGGCGCCACCTGCAATTACTGTTTCATAACAACCAGCCATAATTTGACCAGCAGCCATCGATATTGACTGAAGTCCAGATGAGCAATATCGATTGATAGTTGTACCGCCAGTGGTTATTGGTAATTTTGACAACACTGCCGCATTTCTTCCAACATTATGACCTTGAGCTCCTTCAGGGTTTCCACAGCCCATGATAATATCCTCAACTTCTTCTGGAGGTAAATTTGGATTTCGTTCAAGCATTGCGTCAATAATGTGTGCAAGCATTTCATCGGGTCTAGTCATGTTAAATCCGCCTCTATGTGATTTAGCCAAACCTGTTCTAACACTATCAACAATTACTACATTTTTCATAATTTCTCCAAATTTAATCAAACTATTCTATTCTATCTTCTTCCTTACTTAAAGCTTTATACCAATCAGGAATTAAGTCGATATTATATTCTTTAGCTCTTTTTAAAACATAAGGTATAGAAATTGGACTAAATGGAAGAATTACTAGAATACCTAAACCCAAGCTTCTAAAAACTTGTTTTAGTTGATAATTTGCTTCTTCAATTTCATCATCAGATGCATAACCCTCGATATATTTAACATATATATCCAACATTTTCTTATTCTCAATGGTTTCATCTAAGAAAGCGTCTTTAAGCTTTAATAAATATTTTTCAATTTTCTTCGTATTCATATAATTTAAAAATATTATGCTACATTTGTTCATATGAAGAAATCTGAGAGAGCTAAAATTGTAAAAAAAATTTTAGATAGGTGCTATCCGGATACACCTGTTCCTCTCGATCATAAGGATAATTTCACTCTACTAATTGCGGTACTTTTGTCTGCTCAATGTACTGATGAAAGGGTCAATCAGATTACACCAAAGCTATTTTCAATTGCTTCTTCTCCGCTAGAGATGTCTAAAATTCAAGTGAATGAAATATATAAAATTATAAAACCTTGTGGTCTAGGGCCACAAAAATCAAAAGCTATACATAAACTTTCAAACATCCTGGTGAGAAAATATGATCAAAAAATACCAAATAACTTTAAAGATCTTGAAAGCTTGCCTGG
>JGI24820J26691_1000670_pt1 | contig 10394 bp, 7 predicted proteins | sample METZYME_5_50m_FD_26691 | JGI IMG/M metagenome (IMG submission 26691) | reverse complement strand
GGAAAACCATATACACTAGTATTTACAAATGACTCGATACCTAGTTTAAAAGCATTTGTTTATCACCCTACTATAGAGGGGTATTCTATGATTCAACTTAAAGATAGTATTTATGGAAAAACTTTTAAAAAGGAAAGAACATATAAAGACTTATCTGCATCAGGCAATATTGAAAATTCATTATACTTAACACTTGAAGAGCAAGGTAAAGACCCTTTATTAACATATTATTTATCTGATATATATGCTTGGACAATTGATTTTTTTAGACTAGACAAGGGTGATAAATTTAAGGTAATCTACACACAAGCCTACGTGGATGATACTATCCCTGTTGAAATCACTAAAGTTAAAGCAGCATATTTTTTACATAAAGGAGTAGAAAGGTATGCGTTCGAGTATGAAACTGATTCTATCAAAGGTATTGTTGAGTATCTTGATCAGGATGCTAAGAATCTTAGAAGGGCTTTTTTACAATCCCCAATAAAATTTGGTAGAATTTCATCAAGATATAATCTTAGAAGAAGGATCGCATTGTATGGTAATCGAATAAGGCCACACAGAGGCACAGACTTTGCAGCACCAATTGGTACACCTATATTATCAACTGCAAACGGAACTGTGACAGAGGTAAGCTACACCAGAGCAAATGGTAGATATGTAAAAGTTAAGCATAACAATACGTATACAACTCAATACCTCCACATGAGGAAAGCTAATGTAAAAGTAGGTCAATTTGTTGAGCAAGGTGATGTTATAGGTTTTGTTGGAGTTACTGGATATACCTCAGGCCCTCACGTATGTTATAGATTTTGGAAAAATGGACGTGAAGTAGATCCTTTTAAACAAAAACTTCCAGAGGCTAAACCAATTAAGGAGTCCTTAAAAATTAAGTATCTTAATGATATTGTTTTAATTAAATCACAAATTGATTCTATAATAATAAAAAATAAAACCTCTATATAATGGCTTTATCAAAGATTAATCCAACGAAACTCTCTTCATGGAAAAAACTGGTTCAGCAATTTGATAAAGANAATAATCATCATATTAATGACTTTTTCAAAGAAGAAAATAATAGAGTCGATGAGTTTTCTGTAAGTTGGAATAACTTTTACGTTGACTTCTCAAAAAATAGACTAAGCAATAATACCTTTAACCTTTTAATAAGCTTATGTAAAGAAACTAATCTTAGAGATAATATTGATAAATATTTTAATGGATCTGTTATTAATGAAACTGAGAGTAGAGCTGTTCTTCATACGGCGTTAAGATCATCAGGAAATGATGGGGTAAATAAAACCTTAAATAAAATAATTAACATTTCTGACAAAATAAATAATGGAGATAGATTAGGATATACTGGTAAAAAAATTACAGATGTTGTTAATGTCGGAATTGGTGGGTCCCACTTAGGCCCTGAGATGGTAACAGAAGCACTCTCATATTACAGCAAAGGAATTAAAGCACATTTTATCTCAAACATAGATCCTGATTTCACATCAAAAATCTTAGAAAAAATAAATCCAGAAACTACGATTTTTATAATAGTTTCAAAAACCTTTTCTACCATTGAGACAATTGAAAATGCAAATAAAGTTAGAGCGTGGTTTATTGATAGTGCAAGTGAAGATTTTTTAAATGATCATTTTATCTGCATTTCAAATAATATTGAAGCTACTAAAAAGTTTGGTGTTTCCTCAGAAAATATACTTTCTATTCCTGAATGGGTTGGTGGAAGATTTTCATTATGGGGGTCTGTTGGGCTTGTTATTTCTATAGTTATAGGTTCAAAAAATTTTAAAGATTTTCTAAGAGGTGCAAATGAAATGGATATTCATTTTAAAAGTTCTCCGTTTGAAAAAAACATTTCAGTAGTTCTTGCTTTAATTAGTATTTGGTATAATAATTTTTTTAAGTGTGAAACAGAAGTAGTAATCCCTTATAGCCAATTCTTATCTAAACTCCCCGATTATCTTCAACAGGCAAGTATGGAAAGTAATGGCAAAAGTATTGATAGAAGTGGGGAAAAAGTAAATTATGAGACTGGGTCGATAGTGTGGGGATCAACAGGAACTAATGCCCAACATGCTTTTTTTCAATTAATGCATCAAGGGACTAAAATTATTCCATCTGACTTTATTGCATTTAAAAAATCATTATATGGTGATTCTGATCAACATAAAATTCTAAACTCTAACTTTTTAGCACAAACAAATGCTTTAATGATGGGAAAATCAACCTCAGGTGAAGATATTCATAAAAATATAGATGGCAATAAACCATCAAACTCAATAGTTATTAACAAGTTAGACCCATTTAACCTTGGATCATTAATTGCAATGTATGAAAATAAAATTTTTACAATTGGATCAATTTTAAATGTTTTTAGTTTTGATCAATGGGGTGTTGAGTTAGGAAAATCAATAGCTAAAGAAATTTTAGCTGGCAAGGATAAAAGCCTTGACAAGTCCACAAAAAAAACGAGTGATCAGCTAAAAAAATAACTCACTACTTTTATTTACTTATTGACAACTCTTTGTTGATATTTAGTTAACGTAAATAAGGGTGAATAATTTTACTTTTGTGTATAAACAAAAATTAAAGTATTCATGAAAAAATTAAGCTTAATAATATTTTCTCTTTTTACGTTTACAATTTATGCGCAAGAGTCGGTTCTTGATTCTATAGCTTTAACTGAGGTTACTGTTACCTCTCAAGTTGTTGATGTAGCAAGAGACAGAATAACTCCAATTGCTTTTAGTTCAGTTTCAGGTGCTGAAATAGATTTAAAAGCTGGTAATCTAGAGTTTGTTGAAACACTGAAAAGAACACCAGGTGTCTACACAAATCAAGATAACGGTGGTTATGGTGATGGTCAGATGTATGTGAGAGGTTTTGGATTCACCAATACTGCTTATGTAATTAATGGTCAGCCAGTAAACGATATGGAAAATGGTCGTGTGTATTGGTCAAACTGGATGGGATTAATTGATCTTACCTCAAGTGTGCAGATTCAAAGAGGTCTTGGATCAACATCTCTTGCAGTTCCTTCGGCAGGTGGAACTGTTTCGGTTAATACTAGAGCTGCTGAAGTTGATCCAGGTTCTGGAATCAAAATGTCTCTTGGTGACAATAGCTATCAAAAGTTCACTGCATTCCACAACACTGGAGTTAATGAACTTGGTTGGTCTTCAAGTTTTCTTCTTGGATTCTGGCAAGGTGATGGTTGGAGAAATGGTATGCAAGGAGAGGGAACAACGTATGCTTTTTCGGTTGGTTATACACCTAGAGGAGGAGATCACGAATTTAACTTCTCATTAATTGGTGCTGGACAATGGCATCATCAAGCATATTATGGAACACAACTTCAAGATTATCTTGATTATGGTCCAATTCAAGGTGACGATTACAGAAAATTTAATGCATTATATGGAGACTATCAAGGTGAAGAATTTTCAATACTAAGAAATTACTACAATAAGCCATTAGCAACAATTAACTGGGATTGGGAAATTTCTAGTAGAGTAACCTTAGCAACATCCCTGTATGGTTCTGCTGGAAGAGGTGGTGGAACAGGTTTAAGAGGAAGAGGGTCTTATGGTGTTAGTCCATTCAGAGAGTCATATGCTGAGTATCTTGATGATCATGGTGAGTGGAGAAATCCTGATACAACTATAAATTGGGGTGTAGCTGTACAAAAAAATATGGCTGGAGCACATGTGCCTACTAGTGGTCCTTTTGCAGGAATGAAACTTGGATATCACAATACAATTGATGGTCTTCCTAGTAAGTGGGGTGCTGACACAACTATAAGAAGATTCTCGACAAACTCCCACAACTGGTTAGGTGGAATTTCTAAAATTAAAATAGATTCAGATAATTTTAGATATGAAGTTGGAATTGATCTAAGGTCATATAAAGCATACCACAGAAGGGGTCCTGAAACTCTATTTGGACTTGATGGATATATTTCTACTATAAATGGATTTAATTTCTCAGGAAATGGTGATAGAATTGGAACTGTTATTACTGACACATATGAGGCAAATCCATTTAAAAATTTAGGTATGGATAATCCTAATGGATCTCAAAGATATTACATAGGTCATGTTAATTGGACAGGCTTTAACGGTTTAATAGAATATACAGGTAGTGATAAATTCTCAGCTGTACTTCAAGTTGGTACATCAAGTCAGGACTATCAATGGGAAGGTTTTTATACTGCTGCACCAGACACTAAAAGTAGAGTGGTTACTGTAAACGGTGGATATATTAAAGGTGGTGCTAACTATAGGGCTAATGATAATTCAAACTTTTTCTTCAATGTGGGGCAAATTATGAGACCTCCATCATTTGATGGTGTTTTCCCAAATGCTGACTATGATTTTGAAGAAGCTGACGAAATTCTTAATGAATCATTTACTTCATTCGAACTTGGATATGGTTTTAGATCTTCAAACTTTAAGGGAACTATTAATGCATATCATACTGTATGGGGAGATAGAACATTAAGGAGAAGTACATCAATTGATGATCAAGGAGTAAGAATCATCTATAGCGGAGTAGAACAAACTCATCAAGGTGTAGAGGCTGAAATGACATGGTACCCATCAAGTCGTTTAAGAGTAAAAGGTATGGCCTCATTAGGTGACTGGAAATATACCAAAAACTTTCAGGGTGATGCATATTTCATTGACAACAATCAACCAGCTGGTACAACAGGAACACTATATTTAGATGGAGTAAAAATTGGTGATGCAGCTCAGACTGTATTATACGTAGGTCTTGACTACAAACTTTCATCTAAACTTTCAGTTGATGTTGATATGATGAGCTTTGATAATCTTCATGGGAGATTTGGTCCTCTTGACAGTGAATTCAATTCAGCTAACAATAGAGGATCTATTAAATTACCATCATGGGGGACTACTGATTTAGGTGCAACATATAGATTCACCTTATTAGGTTATGAAACTCGTGCAAGGTTAAATATCAACAATCTATTTGACAAAGAATATCTTTCACAATCACAAACTAATTTCCATAACGACGGTGGAAGAACTTGGAATGGTGTTAATGTTGAAAACAATGTATACTTTGGAAAAGGGACAACATGGAATTTAGGACTTAATATTAATTTCTAAAAACTATATATTTATTCTTATTCATAAACCCTGCCATTGGTGGGGTTTATTTTTTTATAAATAACTCTCTTATAGTTAATTCAATTGTTTCTTTACCTGAAAAAGTATTTAGATTTACATTGTAAAGAATATCAAATGGTGATTTAAGACCAACTAAATCACTTTTCTTATCAAAACATATAAATGATAATTTTNTCCCATANTTATCTTTAATAATTGATTTAACAATTTGTTGATCTTTTCCTAAAAATTTCAATTTAGAATCAATAAAACAATTGTTAGTTCTAAAAACTGGACGTTTATTNCCTAATCCAAAAGGAGCAATCCTTTGAATAATTTTTACATTCTCAATAGTTAAATTTGAAAAGTCAATTAAAAGATCGTAAGAAAATGATCTAGTAAACATTTTATGACTTACAGAATCTTTNACAACAGTCTCAAATTGATTTTTAAAAATATCAAAATTTGATTTTTTTATTTTTAATCCAGCTGCGTACTTATGACCTCCGTATTGTAGGAGGTTATCTTGACAATCTGATAATGATTTATAAACATCATAATCTTTAACTGACCTTACAGAGCCAGTCAAAATATCGTCATTTGATTCTGTTAATACTANAGTAGGCTTATAGGATCTTTCAATTATTCTTGATGCAACAATTCCTAGCACTCCTTGATTCCATCCTTCCCCGTATACAATATTTGTATATCGTTCATTATCAATTTGCCTCAAAGCTTCGTCAACAACATCTTTTTCTATCCTTCTTCTGTTTTGATTTAAATATTCAACATCATTTGAAAGAGTATTTGCTCTATTAATATCTTCTTCAATTAATAAATCCACAATTATTTTTCCTGTTTTCATTCTTCCAGCAGCATTGATTCTTGGTCCAATATTAAATGAGATTTTTGATTCATCAATTCTACCATTAATTGACTTCAAAAAATTTCTCAAACCTATTCGCGGTTTTGAATTTATAACATTTAATCCATGAAAAACCATAATTCTATTTTCATCAATTAAAGGCATCATGTCTGAAATTGTTGCAAGAGCAACAAAATCTAAGAATATAGATGTATCAATTGAACTCTTTACAAATGAATCATAAGCAGTTATTAATTTAAATGCGATACCACAACCGCATAACTCTTTAAAAGGATAATTACAGTTTTCTTGTTTTGGATTTAGTATTCCAAAAGCATTTGGAATTTGTTCACCTGGAAGATGATGGTCACATATTATCATATCTATGTTCTTGGAGTTAGATAGATTAACTTGATCAACTGCTTTTATACCACAGTCAACAGTTATTATTAATGAGACTTTATTTATTTCCGCATACTCAATAGCTCTTTCCGANACTCCATATCCTTCTTCATATCGATCAGGAATATAATATAGGAGATCATAGTTCATGTTTTTAAAATATTTATATAACATTGCTGTAGATGTTGTACCGTCAACATCGTAGTCCCCTAAAATCATAATCCTAAGCTCCTTTGAATTGTGAATTTTTTCAACAACCTTTTTCATATCCTTCATAAGAAATGGATCATGGAGTAAATTAATATCAGGTCTAAAAAAATTCTGTGCCTTTTTTAAAGAGTTGACTTCTCTTTGAAGCAACAAAGAGCATATGAAGTCATCAATTTTCAAATCTTTTTTAAGAGATTGGATTTTGTCTTGTTCTGGCTGTTCTTTTTCTATCCAATTTTTCATAAGAAAATTTAACTTGAATCTTTGCTCTTATTTATACAAATTACGAACTCACCTTTTATTTTTTTATCAGAGAAATGTTCTAAAGCATCATTAACAGAACCCCTGAACGTTTCTTCATATATTTTTGATATTTCTCTACTAACAGAGATTTCTCTATCTCCTCCTAAAAAATCTGATAAGTCAGATAATGTTTTAATAATTCTATACGGTGATTCGTATATAATTGTTGTCATTACATTCTGTGAAATCTGTTTAAGTTTTGATTTCCTGCCCTTTTTTCTTGGTAAAAAACCTTCAAAGATAAAAGCATCGCTAGATAGTCCACTTAAAACGATTGCGGGTATCAGAGCTGTAGGACCAGGCAAACATGTAATTTTAATTTCATTTTTAATTGCTTCCCTGACCAATAAAAATCCAGGGTCAGATATACATGGAGTTCCAGCATCTGTAATTAAAGAAATAGTTTTACCATTAAGCATTAATTTAACATACTCATTCACTTTTTTATGTTCGTTATTCAAATGATAACTTTTAACTTTTGTAGAGATCTTATAATGACTTAGAAGTTTTTTTGCGTGTCTTGTATCTTCTGATAAAATTAAATCTGAGCTTTTTAAAGTATTAATTGCTCGTAGTGTTATATCATCAAGATTTCCTATTGGCGTTGGTACAATATAAAGTTTGATATCATTTATCATCATCTGACTCAGGTATTTCAGTTACTAGATCTTTTATAGAATCAATCAAAGGGGTAATCTCACTTGCATTATTAGGAATTGTAGTTATTTTATTTGTTTCTAAATTTAGACTTTTTAGAGTTTCTTTAAGTTTTCCTCATGAAGTATCCAGTCACCACCTTTCTCGTGGTTAGTAAGATATTTATGTATAACAGTTAATTCATATAATTTTTTTGAATCTTCATAAATACTTTTTAAGTCATTTGATTTTGAATCATGAATTTTTAAAGCAAGTTCTTTAATTTTATTTTCTAATTTTTTAAACACCTTCGTTTATTATTATAATGATTTACTTTTTGATAAATTTGTTTTAATTGAAAATCAAATTACAAAATGTTTTTAGAAAATCCAGTATATAACAATGAACAATTCGGATGGATTGAGGTTATATGCGGGTCAATGTTCTCAGGAAAGACAGAAGAACTCATTAGACGTATCAAAAGAGCAAAAATTGCTAATCAAAAAGTTAAAGTTTTCAAACCAATTATTGACTCAAGAAGTAAAAATTTTATTGAGTCACACGATGAAAGTAAACTTGAGTGCATAGAGGTAAAATCTTCAAATGAAATTTTAAAAAGNATTATTAATTGCGATGTTGTTGCTATAGATGAAGCGCAGTTTTTCGATGATCAAATAGTTTCAGTTTGTAATAAAATTGCAAATAATGGAATTAGAGTTATTATTGCCGGGCTAGATATGGATTATCTTGGAAATCCATTTGGCCCAATGCCAAATCTAATGGCAGTTTCAGAGTATGTCACAAAAGTACATGCTGTTTGTAAAAAATCAGGAAATATTGCAAATTATAGTTACAGAAAAAACAAAAAAAAGGATATAGTTGTTATTGGAGAAAAAGATAAATATGAACCTTTAAGCCGTTCAGTATTTTACAAAAAAATGAATAAAAATAAATAAATATGAAAGTAGCTGTTGTTGGAGTAACAGGTGTTGTTGGAACCGTTATGCTCAACCTATTAGATAAACGAAAATTTCCAATTACTCAAATAATTCCTGTTGCTTCAGAAAAATCTGTCGGTAATAAGATTGTATTTAAGGGTAATGAGTATGATATAGTCTCTCTAAATAATGCGCTAATTATGAAACCTGATATTGCACTTTTTTCAGCTGGAGGTTCAACCTCAAAGGAATGGGCACCTAAATTTGCAGATGTAGGGACCCGAGTAGTTGATAATTCTTCTGCTTGGAGAATGGACTCAACAAAAAAGCTAATAGTTAGTGAGGTGAATTCAGAGACTTTAACAAACGATGATTATATAATTGCTAATCCAAATTGCTCTACTATGCAGATGCTTGTCGTATTAGCTCCTCTTCACAAAAAGTTCAAGATTAAGCGTCTTGTAATTTCTACATATCAATCTGTATCTGGAACTGGTAAAAATGCAATAGATCAGTTGTATAATGAAAGAAACGGATCTAATTCTGAAAAAGTTTATCCATATTCTATAGATCAAAATCTACTGCCACACTGCGATGTATTTGAGGAAGGTGGTTACACTAAGGAAGAAAACAAACTAATAAATGAAACAAGAAAAATATTAAATGATAATAGTATTCAAATNACATCTACTGCAGTTAGGGTGCCAATAGAGATTTGTCATGGTGAGTCTGTTAACATTGAATTTGAAGATGAATTTAATCTTGAAGAAATTTTTAGCATTTTAAAAAGTTCTCCTGGATTAATAGTTGAAGATGAGCCAGGAAAAAACTTATACCCAATGCCTATTAACGCGGCAAATAAGGATGAGGTTTTTGTAGGGAGAATTAGAAGAGACTTTAGTATAAATAGTGGGCTAAACCTATGGATTATTGCTGACAATCTAAGAAAAGGTGCTGCTACGAATACTATTCAAATAGCTGAAAAATTAATTGAGATGGGCATAGTAAAATCCTAGACTTGAGCTGATTCAATAAATCTTATTGTATAATTTCCTGATATAAAGTCGGGATGCTCCATCATTTTTTTATGAAAGGGGATGGTAGTTTTAACTCCTTCAATAACAAATTCATCTAAAGCCCTTTTCATTTTATTAATAGCTTCTTCTCTTGTCTGAGCAGTAGTGATAAGTTTTGCAATCATTGAATCATAATGTGGAGGTATAACATATCCACTATATACATGGGTGTCAATTCTTACTCCATGCCCACCAGGAAAATGAAGATTAAGAATCTTTCCTGGGTTAGGCATGAAATCATTTTCAGAATCTTCTGCATTAATTCTACATTCTATTGAACATAATTTTGGAAAATAATTCTTACCCTTTATTGGCTCCCCAGCTGCTACTTTTATTTGTTCTCTTATTAAGTCATAATCTATTACTTGTTCGGTGATTGGATGTTCTACTTGAATTCTAGTGTTCATCTCCATAAAATAAAAATTCTTATGTTTATCAACAAGAAACTCAACAGTTCCAGCTCCTTCATATTTTATATATTCAGCTGCTCTTACAGCTGCTTCACCCATAGCTTTTCTTAAAGGTTTAGTCATAAAAGGTGAAGGAGTCTCTTCAATTAATTTCTGATGACGTCTTTGAATAGAACAGTCTCTTTCTGATAGATGACAAGCTTTACCTTTAGAATCAGCTATAATCTGAATTTCAATATGTCTTGGGTCTTCAATAAATTTTTCTAAATACATATCATCATTATCAAAAGCTGATTTAGACTCTTGTCTCGCAACTTCCCATGCTTTCATCAAATCATTTGGATCATTGGCCATTCTCATACCTTTACCTCCTCCTCCAGCAGTTGCTTTTAACATTACAGGATATC
>JGI24820J26691_1000669_pt1 | contig 10394 bp, 8 predicted proteins | sample METZYME_5_50m_FD_26691 | JGI IMG/M metagenome (IMG submission 26691) | reverse complement strand
AATTTCTGAAGGAAATAAAAGAATCTGTTGAAGTTGCAAAAAGAATAAATGCAAAATGGATGACTGTAGTACCTGGATATAAAGACTTACGTCTTGATTTATCTTATCAAACTGTAAATGTTGTAGATTCATTGAAATATGCTTGTGAAATCCTTGAGCCCCATGGTTTAATTATGGTTTTGGAACCTCTAAATTTTTTGAATCATCCTGGATTATTTCTAACCGAAAGTCCACAGGCTTACGAGATATGTAAATCAGTTGACTCACCCTCATGTAAAATTCTTTTTGATATATATCATCAACAAATTCAAGAAGGAAACTTGCTGCCTAATATTGAAAAATGTTGGAATGAAATTGCCTATTTTCAAATAGGTGATAATCCTGGAAGAAAAGAACCAAGTACAGGAGAAATCAATTACAAAAATATTTTTAAATACATTTATAATAGAGGATTTGAGGGAATATTGGGAATGGAACATGGAAATAGCAAAAAAGGGCGAGATGGTGAAATTGCTGTTATAGAAGCTTATAAAAAAGTTGATAATTTTTAAAATTTAATAAAATGAAAAACATAAAAAGGAGATTTTTTATCAAAAGTTCATCTTTAGTTGCTGGAGGTCTTGTTTTACCTTCATTTAACATAAATAGAATGGCCAATAGTTCTAATAATAAAAAACTTAAAGTCTCAGTAGTTGGTTGCGGAGGCCGTGGAACTGGAGCTGCAGTTCAAGCACTTAGAGCAGATGATAATGTTGAGTTAGTTGCTATGGCAGATGCATTTAAAGATAGATTGGAAAATAGTTTAACTGCTATAAAACAAGAAATGGAAGGAGAAAAAACTATTGATGTTAAAGAAAAAAATCAATTCACAGGATTCAATGGCTATAAAAAAGCAATTGATTTAGCAGATGTTGTAATCTTAGCTACTCCGCCTGGATTCAGGCCAATACATTTTAAATATGCTATAGATAATGACAAGCATGTCTTTATGGAAAAACCAGTAGCTACAGATGCTCATGGTGTAAGACAAGTTTTAGAAACTGCTAAAGTTGCAAATCAAAAAAAATTAAATGTTGTTGTTGGACTTCAGAGACGATACCAATACAGCTATCTCAATATTCTGAAACAAGTAAGGAGAGGTGTTATAGGAAAAATTACATCTGGTCAAGTAAGATGGAATGGAGCTGGTGTTTGGGTAAGAGGACGTAAACCAAATCAAACTGAGATGGAATACCAAATGAGAAACTGGTATTATTTTAATTGGCTGTGCGGAGACCATATTGTTGAGCAACATATTCACAATATTGATGTTGCGAATTGGTTTTTAAATGAATATCCAATAAGTGCCCAAGGTATGGGGGGAAGAGAGGTAAGAAAAGGTATTGATCATGGTGAAATATTTGATCACCATTTTGTTGAATTTAAGTATGCTAGTGGAGCAACAATTTCAAGCCAATGCAGACATCAGCCTGGAACCCACAGACAAGTAAATGAATTAATAGTTGGGACAAAGGGTAAGGTTAATATAACTAATAAAGGTGTTATTGATATTGAGGATCACGATGGAAATATTGTACATACATATGACGGAAGAAAGGATGAAAGTCCATATCAAATTGAACACAATCGTCTTTTCAAATCTATTCGTGACGGAGGCCATTTAAATGATGCAGAATATGGAGCAAAAGCTACTATGTCAGCAATTCTTGGTAGAATGGCAACTTATTCTGGGAAATTAGTTTCGTGGGATGAAGCAATTAATGCTGAAGATAACATGATTCCTGAAAATCCAAATTGGAATTCAAATCCGCCATCAATGCCTGATGAAAATGGAAAGTATAAAATTCCAGTCCCAGGTGAATATAAAATTAGTTGATAGACTTAAATGTTCAATAGAATTAAATTTTTAATGTTTTTATTAATTCTAATTTCATTTTCATGTGAAAAAAAATTGGATGAAAATAACGTTATACCTGAAATAACCTACCCTTATGATTTTTTTATGAATCACAATGGTTTAAATAGGTTGTACACATTATATAAACCTGATAATTTAAAAGAAAAAGCTCCTTTAGTTTTTGTACTCCATGGTTATACAAGTAATAACAATAACATAATGAACTATTCAAAAATGAATGAGATAGCTGATGAATATGGTTTTATGGTATGTTACCCTCAAGGTACAAGAAATACATATACAGGTCAAACTCATTGGAATGCTAATTTAAAAGAAATGAGTTCTATTGCTGATTCAGATTTTCTCAATGATTTAGCAATAAAATTACAAGCTGAATACAACTTAAGTGAAAAGAACACATTTGCATGTGGAATGTCAAATGGTGGCTTTATGAGTTACACTTTGGGTTGTGAAAAATCCGATACTTTTAAAGCAATTGCATCTGTTACAGGCACAATGAGTGGTTATGATTGGAAAAATTGTAATCCAAATAAAGTCCCCGTTTTACAAATTTCAGGAACAAATGATCTTGTTGTACCAATGGATGGATCAATGTCTGCAGCAGGAGGCTGGGGAGGTGCTCCAAAAATTCAAGATATTATGAATTATTGGGCAGATATAAATGAATGCAGTAAATCCGAATCAGGAAATCTTCCTGACAGAGATAAAAATGATAATTCCTATGCAAGTATAGATAAGAATACAGAATGCTTCAAAAATCATCAAGTTTGGCTGTATACCATACATGGCGGAGGACATACTTGGCCAGGTGCTTGGGGAAATATGGATATAAATGCTAGTCAGGAAATTTGGAAATTTTTTAGCAGATACCTAGAATAATATTATGAGCTATAACAGGAGAAACTTTATTAAAACATCAAGTTTAGGCGCAATTGCTGCATCCTCATTAAGCATAAATTGTCAAAATAATTTAGCAATTCCAAGTGAAGGGATTTACATGGGTGATTTTGCAGACAAACCAATTAAGAAAATAAGAGCAGCATTTATCGGTCTGAACCGTGGTGGTTCACATCTAAGAAATTTTGCCACTATTGAAAACACTGAAGTTGTTGCACTAAGCGATTTATATGAGGAAAATGTCAAAAGAGAATTGGAAAGACTTTACCAATATAATTCAAACACCAACAATGTTAAAACATACTGGGGTGATAAAAATAAATGGAAAGTAATGTTAAAAGAAGTGCGTCCTGATGTAGTCTTCATAAGTACTAACTGGAATAATCATGCACCAATGGCAATACAATCAATGATTGATGGAGCTCATGCATTTGTTGAAGTACCAATGGCTGTTACTCTTGAGGAAATGTGGGATATTGTAAATACATCAGAAAAAACTCAGAAACATTGTATGATGATGGAAAATGTAAATTATGGTAGAGCCGAATTAATGTACTTAAATATGTGTAGACAAAATATTATTGGAGAATTATTGCATGGTGAAGCTGCATATATTCATGAATTAAGATGGCAAATGATGCAAGAAGATAAAGGTACAGGATCTTGGAGAACACTACATTACAGAGGAGAGAATGGAAATGTTTACCCTACTCATGGTCTGGGGCCTATTGCTCAGTATATGAATCTCTGTAGAAAAGATGACAATTTTAAGTCCCTTGTATCATACTCTAGTCCAGCTTTAGGAAGGAAATTATATGCTGAAAAAAACTTTCCAAAAGATCATAAGTGGAATAATATGGAATTCAAAAATGGAGATTTAAATACTTCAATTATTAAAACGGAGATGGGAAGGACGGTATTGGTTCAATGGGATGAGACTAGCCCTAGGCCATATACAAGACTAAATTTAATTCAAGGTACCAAAGGAACATTAGCAGGTTACCCAACAAGGGTTGCTCTTGAAGGAGGATTTGAAGATCTTTCAAAAGATCATCACTCATGGATTCAAGGGGATGATTTAGAAAAACTTTATGAAAAATATGATCACCCACTCTATAAAAGATTAAACTCAAAAACAAAGAAATCTGGACATGGAGGAATGGATGGAATTATGATGTACAGAATAGTTGAGTGCTTACATAAAGGGCTTCCATTAGATCAAAATGTATATGAAGGGTGTTTCTGGTCAGCTGTAACTCCATTAAGCGGTAAATCAGTCAGAGAGGATGGTAAGCCACAAACATTTCCAGATTTTACTAGGGGAAAGTGGAAAAAAACAAATCCATTAGAAATAGTTTTATAAAATAAAAAAGCTCCCCTATTGGAAAGCTTCTCATTGGTTTCTACAAACCTCTTGGTAATAATTACCAAGAATACACAACAGTGCAAATGTACAATTATTTTTTTTTAATTGATTTACTTGATATTTTAGTGGTATTATGATAAAGATTTTTAGAATAATATTTTTTATTAACATAATACTCTTTTGTGGTGAATTTTATGGACAAAACGAATCATTTAAAGTTATGGCCTGGAATATCTTACATGGGGGAAATGACATTGAAAATGGCCAACAAAATGTTGTAAAAATAATTAAGGAGATTGACCCTGATATAATACTTATGGTAGAAACATATGGATCAGGACCATACATTGCAAATGAACTTGGCTATAACTTTCATCTTGTTGCTTCTGAGGGCACCTCTCTTGATAATAAATCAGTTAATCTTTCTGTTTTTTCAAAATTTCCTTTTGGGGAGAGAATCGATACTGACTATCCATTTTTCTTAGGCGGATCCGAAATTATTATTGATGGTATTAAAATGCGTTTTTTATCAAATTGGTTTCATTATCTACCTTGGAATAATGAACCTGAAAAAATGGGAAAAACAGCAGAGGAACTTCTAGAATGGGAAAAAACAGAACATAGATATAACATGATTCAAAAGGTTTTACCCTATTTTGAAAAATATGCTTCTCAATCTGATTTGATTCCTGTAATAGTTGGGGGTGATATGAATAGTCCATCTCATCTTGACTGGTCTAAAAAAACAAAAAAAATTCATAATGATCTTGTGGTACCTTGGTATGCGACAAAAATTTTTGAGGATATTGGTTTTTCAGATTCTTTCAGAGAAAAAAATCCAAATCCTTTAAAAAAACCCGGAATAACTTGGGATAATAAAATGAGAAATGATTCACATCGAATAGACTATATATTTTACAAGGGGAAAAACTTAAAGGCAATTAAATCTGATTCTTACATGGCATTTTTTAATGAACCAATTAAAATTAATGGTAAGGAAATCCCATATCCATCAGACCATGGAATTGTAGTAACAGAATTTAAACTAAATTAATTATTTAAGAGGTCCAAAATTTTGAAAACCAGGTCCTTCTTTTTTTAAAGCTCGACTGATCCATCTTGAATATTCTGGTCTATCAATCCACTGATCAAAATATTTAATATAATTTTCAATTATTACCCAATGCTGAGGATGATTGAATTTCATTGCATTTACTTCCCTTTCTACAGAATTATTCCAAATCATATATTCATTTTTCATTAATTCAAACACTTGTGAATTAGATTTTGATATATCAGTGGATTCAGTAGGGTCATTTGATAAATCATAAAGCTCAAACTCTAGTTTTTCAATATCATGAGCAATAAGCTTAATATTATTATCAATTAGAGCTCCTCTATTATCAAATCGAAAAGGGATTTTCAAGGTTCTTTTATGCTTATTTTCTTCAAAAAGGTTAGTTATACTTTTACCATCCAAATTTGAGTATTTGTTATTAGGGTATAATCCTACAATTTCTAAAATAGTTGGGAAGATATCCATTGTAGAAGCTGGATATTTTGAGATTCCTGGGTTAATAGTTTCAGGCCACTCAATAATTGCTGGCACTCTTAATCCTCCCTCCCACATTGTGTTTTTATTTCCTCTCAAACCGCCAACAGTAGATGGGGAAATGTTTTTTAAACCTCCATTATCACTACAATACCAAATAATAGTATTTTTTGCAATACCCATTTCTTTCAAACCTTTTCTGAGGATCCCAATGCTCCTATCAAACGCAACTAGTTCACCATAATGTTCTCTACTATTTTTATTTAGATTTTCAAACCCAATTTTATCATCTTCACTTGCAACAAACGGGTCGTGTGGCGATCCGTCCCATATAACAGTAAAGAATGGGTTGCTGTCATCAACATTTTTTTTGATAAAATTAAGAGCCTCTCCTACGATCACCTCGGATGAGCTACCTTCAAAATCTTTAATTTGTCCATTATCACCCATAATTGGGTTGACATCAAAGAAATTTGTTACACTTACCCATTTATCGAAACCAAATTCACCTGGATTATATTCATCATCCTCAAAAATTGGGACACCCGGTCCTCGAACTCCATTTAAATGCCACTTTCCAAAATGTCCTGTATTGTATCCTATTTCTTTAAGTTCTTGTGCTATTGTAACCTCATTCTTATTCAATGAATACCCATGGTAAAAAACACCAGTACGATCATTATTCCTTCCTGTCAAAACACTTGCTCTTGTTGGTGAACATTGTGGGGCACCAGCATAAAATCTATCTAAGCGTAAACCATTTTTTGCCATTAAATCAAGGTTAGGAGTTTTTAATAAAGGATGGTTATAGTAGCCTGTTTGACCCCAACCTTGATCATCAGTCATTACTAATATAATATTAGGATAATCAGACTTTTTTTTGTTCTCGCATGAACTTATTAGAAAACAAAGGAAAATGATAAAAATCCTTACTACCATACTTAATTAATTGAGCTTAATTCTGTAGACTTTTGTGTTGTTAACAAAACCAGTTACATATAAATAAGACTCATCATCATCAAATGTTGCATTGGTTAAATGTCCAAAATCAATTTTAGCCATTAAATCTCCTTTAGGCGAAATGACTAAAAGTCCACCAGGACCAGACGTGAAAATATTTCCAGAGGAATGAACAGTCATACCATCAAAATTACCTTCATAACTTTCAGATAACTCTTTTCCGTCAAATAAAATACTTGATTCATTTGTCTCAAGATTTATAGAAATAATTCTTGGATTTCCATCCAATAATCCCATCTTATTCACATAAAGGGTATTATTATCTGGGGAAAGACCAATTCCATTTGGCAAATCAATTTCTTTAGATACTAAAGAAAGTTTATTATCATTTGGGTTAAAATTATATACTCCATTAAAGTCTAACTTCTTTACCTCATCTTCAACAAATTGAAATGTCTGTAAGTTAAAAAAACCAAATGCTGGATCAGTGAAGTAAAAAGACCCATCACTTGCATAGACTAAGTCATTGGGACTGTTAAATTTTTTACCTTCAAAATTATCTACAACTGTTACAAAATTTGGATTTGTTGAAGGTGCGTTCTCAATTAATGCTACCCGTCTATCCCCATGTTGACAAACAACTATATTCCCATCTGAATTAATTACCAGTCCATTTGCACCTAATAGCCCAAAATCGACATTTGGAGCATACCCAGTGTTTCCACTTGGTGATATATATTCGGAAGTACCATCAGCTTCATTCCATTTATATAATTTGTTACCCATTACATCAACAAAAAGCAAGGATTTTGAATTACTATCCCAAACAGGTCCCTCCGGTAATGATATCGAATCTGCTAAAACTTCAATTTCTGAGCTGACATCGATTATTGATTCAATTGAACTATTATATATTTCAATTTTTGGATTTGGAACTGGTTGTTCATCTGAAATAAATTTCCAAAATATTATAAAAATTATAAAAGCTACAGGTAAAATCCAGTTGTTATTTTTTTTCATAATTATAGTTTTAATACAAGTTAATTTTTTTTAAAAGTTAGTTAGAATTCATGAACACTGAAAGTAAGTTGTGAAAATGATGCACACCTTGTTCTTTAGTTGGTGAAAATCTTCCTGCCTTGTAAAATGACGATTTTAATCCTATGTGTACATTTTGAACAACAAATTCATCCTCTTCTTCAACCTTTTGTAAATCGCTTCCAGCACCTTGATTTAACTTAGATTTATCAAAAACATATGATCTAAATGAAACTTTAGTTAAATCATTAGAGATTGGTTTAACAATATTAATTGAAAGACCCCAGGGATAAAAATTAAACATCATATTAGGAAAAACCCAATAGTAGTAGGCCGCAATATTTTTTCCATAGTCTATGTGATCTTCAGGTAAATCAAAAACATTTGAATCATCTTCACCAAATCCAATTTGTAAATTACAATATTCATAAACTTCTGTTTTATAGTTTTGATAATCTAATATTTCATTTAATCCCTTGTGGACAAATGGTATATGAAAGCCTTCTAAATAATTATCACAATATAAAGCCCAATGAGAATCAATTTTGAAATCTTTAGAGAGAGATTGATCAAATCGAAATTTTTCTAAAGGTAAAAATCCAACTCTTTCACTCATTTTATTTATTACTTTATTAAAATCAAAAACTGGGTTAAATCCAATAAACAATAATTCACCCCATTTTCTTAAAGGAAAATTATGCAGATTATCACACGGTCTAGGAAAGTTTTTAGCATCTCTAAATTCAGGCATATATTCAAAATTTCCCTCATTATCAAATCTTCTTCCATGGTATGTACAAACCAGTTTTTTCATCTCTCCGGGCTCTAATACCATAATGTTTCCTCTGTGCGTACAAACATTTGTTAAACAAATAATATCATTATCATCTGTTCTTGATATAATAACAGGTTCAGATAAATATTTGTTTAATACAGTAAGTGGATAAACATAATTTTTCTTAGGAACCANNTCTGTATCTCCNATCCATTGCCATGATTTTAAAAAAATTTTTGATTTTATATCTTCAAATACATTAGGATCCTTATAGAACGAAGAAGGTAAAGTTTCAGATTTTGAAATATCCGGGTCAATATTATAATTATATTTATTAGGCATAATTAATAATGAAATATAGATTTTTATTGTGACCAAACAAAATCAAAAAATAGGTCTATTAGCTGCGACATCTTTGGTAGTTGGAAATATAATAGGAGCTGGAATTTTTGTTCTTCCAGCAAGTTTAGGAAAATTTGGAAGTATAAGTATTGTAGGTTGGTTATTTACAGCTACAGGTGCTCTAATTTTAGCTAAAATATTCAGCAATTTTAGTAAAAAGCTTAAAGGAAAAAGTGGAGGCCCCTATATATACTCTAAAGTTGTTTTTGGAGATTTTATTGGCTTTCTTGTCGCATGGGGATATTGGATTTCATGTTGGGTTAATAATGCTGCAATTGCAGTAGCTATAGTTAGTGCATTAAGCTTCTTTTTCCCTGAACTTGTTACAAATCCATTTTATGCAACTTTAACTGGTCTTTCATTTATATGGGTTTTTACATTTACATCATCAAAAGGAATTAAATCCTCTGGAAACATTCAAATTTTAACAACTATTGCTAAACTAATTCCATTAGTTTTAATAATTCTATTTGGGTTTTTTATTTTCGATTTAGAGANTTTTCCTGAATTTAATCTAACTGATCAAAATGATTTTGAAATTCTGCCTGTTGTTGCAGTTATGACATTGTATGCATTCCTNGGATTAGAATGTGCAAGTATTCCAGCAGAAAACATTAAAAATCCTGAAAAAACTATTCCTAAAGCAACCATGGTAGGAACATTAATTTCAACATTAATTTACATACTGAGTACAATAGTTTTATTTGGGATTATACCTGCAGAAAACCTGGTAAACTCACCTGCTCCATTTGCAGAAGCTGGTGAAATAATTGGTGGAAAATATTTTGGATTTTTAATTTCAGCTGGAGCTGCAATTTCAGCAATAGGCGCACTCAATGGTTGGATTTTAATTACAAGCTATATGCCAATGACAATGGCTAATGACAGGCTTTTTCCAAAGGTTTTTGCAAAAAAAAATAAAAAAGGATTCCCATATTTAAGTTTATTACTAGGCAGTATTTTAACATCTTTTGTAATGACAATGAACTATACTGATGGCTTAGTTGATAGATTTGAATTTTTAATATTATTAACTACACTTTCAACTTTAATACCCTACTTTTTTGTAAGCGTATCCTATATATTATTTCATGTTGAAAAAAGATTATTTAAAATCAATAGTTTCCGATCTGTTATTCTTGGATTATTTGGCTCTTTGTATTCGTTATGGGCAATTTTTGGTTCTGGGATAGATTCAATATTCTACGGGACAATTTTATTAATAGTAGGGATACCTATATACTTAATCCTAAAATTAAAAAACCCTAATTAAAGGGTTTTAAAATCTGCGGTCTGGACGGGACTCGAACCCGCGACCCCATGCGTGACAGGCATGTATTCTAACCAGCTGAACTACCAGACCAATTTCTTATATTAAGGGATTTAGAAAATCAGCATATACACTTTTCTGTGCTACACCAACTTGACGATTTACTAATTCACCTTTATTAAAAACTAAGACAGTTGGAATATTTCTTACTCCAAA
>JGI24820J26691_1000667_pt1 | contig 10424 bp, 8 predicted proteins | sample METZYME_5_50m_FD_26691 | JGI IMG/M metagenome (IMG submission 26691) | reverse complement strand
CATTCTCCTTGGCCAAATCTCTCTCCTGCCTGGTTAAGGAGGAGGGATTCTAGGGCTCCTTTGGAGTCGGCAGAAAGTGTGTAACCGCTTTCCGGATATGAATTCATATTACCTCTATCGATAGAAGCACTCGTATTCTCGGTGATATTATCTTGGGATGTTGAAGAGAAGGTACTCCAGCCGGTTTCCATATCCAAGGAGAGGGTGAAGTTATCCTCAGGAAGCAACAATGGGATGAGCTCCCGGGAAAGGGTAAGTGTAGAGTTCAGTTGGATTGCCCTACCCCCCTCGCTAGGTGTATGTTCAATTATCATTGACTCTCCCTGCTCCAGATAACCATTCCAATTAGCCTCCACTATCTTCTCCTCCCAGACGATATTGAAGATTCTAGATACTACTACGAGATTCCAATTAGCAGTAGATATTGCTCCTTTGTCATCGACCACTGTTACAGAACCTGATCGGTTTCCTGATTGATCTATCTTTAGATCTGCTATGAGTTCTGTTGAATCCGCATCGTTAGCCGGATCTCCATCGTTGTTTGAGTCTGAGAATATATTGAAATCCCAAATTACTGCTATTCCAGCACCTTCCGGATCAAATGATTCACTAGCATCCATACTGGCTGTTTCTCCAGATTTGATGTAGGTTGGCATATCGAGGACAATGGTTGGTGGTGCATTAACAAAAATCGAAATAGACGCCCTGTCTGCTTCACCTTCATCATTAAGAACGGTCACTTCTACCTCATGAAATCCAGAATTGAGGAAATTATGGCTTGTGATTCCTTGTCTCGTTGTCTTCGAGTTACCATCTCCGAAATTCCAGACGAACTCGTCTATTGTTGTCGGACTGGGTGTTGATGAATCTCTGGCATCAAAGTTTACCGTCTCTCCCAAATTTATCTCAGTCCTATCTGCAGATAAATCTGCATTGGGGACATTGCTCCCTAGTCCGGTACACCCAGACACAGTAACCAAAAGTAAAGACATAACAACTAGTGATACAATGAGCCTCTGATTACTTGCCATGGTGCCCATGCATCGTTTCACAATATATGGATGTTGGAATCAACAAGTTAGTTTTGTTGATTGGTATAGTTCATTGGTGACGCCGTAGTGGAGGAGGTATGTCCATGGTACTGGAAGGTATGAAGGTGGTAGGTCTCGACTTGGAGACTACAGGATTTGACTCCAGATCTGAGAGAATAGTTGAGTACGCGCTGGTGGGGAGCGATTCAGATGGAAGTCATATCAGGCTATGTTCTCTGGTAGATCCAGAACGGAGGATTCCATCTGATTCTACAGCTATTCATGGAATAACCAATGAAGATGTTAGAGGGGCTGGTACGTTCTCTGAACATATGGATAGGTTCTCTGAAATTGTGGAGGGTTCCATAGTCGTCGGTCACAACGTAATGGGCTTTGATTGGGGGTTCGTGCATATGGAATACCTTAGAGCAGGATCAGAAACGCCAAAGGTGCGCGGTTTTATTGATACGTTGAAACTTGCAAGAAAACTGCGTGTTCCTGGGAGGCATAGGTTGGGGGACTTGTGCGATAGATACTCTATCGATTTGGAGCGGGCTCACAGGGCCGATGCAGACGCTAGTGCCTCTCTGATACTACTGTGGAAGTTCATGAAGGAATATCCTGAGAGTTTTCGTGTACCACTCGAGGATATCTTAGAGACCCTAGATTAGGGATTTATTGATTGGAGACCAAGGAAGTACTTCTGACCAGTCTCCGAGGTGCATTACCTTGCCATCGGCTTTGGCACTTCCCAAGAAAACAGGTCCATGATATCCAGAGTCTACTAGTTGCCTCATCTGGGATAATGCCTGATCCCTAAGAATTGCTCCAAATTTATTTTCTGAGCGTCCTACCTCTCCTTCATCCCCGACTGGGGGGGCCCTCTCGAATAGAGTGGCTCCCGAATCACTGTCGAAACGAATGATATTGACTACCTCATCCCTAAACACATTGCCTGGAGGCAATGTACCATCTCTTCTCGCTGCCCACCAAGTTGGACACCATGCCTTCCATTCGCAGAAGCCGCAAGCTGTTGAGTTTGGGGTTCCTTCGAATGGTGTGTCACTATGTCTCATACCCTCCCACGCCTTGAAGGCATCTTCCAGAACAGATGGTCCTTCGGCCCTGTGAATGCTCTGATTTGCAGAATACCAACCCTCTGCATGGAGGGGTGGGTGGTCTGGGTTGTTCTCTACCAGGAGGTCTCTGTAGAATCTCAACTGTCTACTTACCTTCTCGTTCAGATTTACTGTCGGAGGTCTACCGGTCTTCAAATCGGCCACTATCCAGCCCTTTGATTTGCCGTTCTCATCTATGTCTGCTACAAGTAAATCCAGTCTCCCCATTAATCTGCCGCATTCGGAGACCAGGGTCCCCTCATTTGCCAGTACTATCGACTGAACTTGGACCCACATCCCTATTGTGACTTCAGAGAGGCTGATCTTCTCCAAGCCGGATTTAACGAATAGTATGTTCAGTGCGCCCACCAATCCATCGTGTGCCTTTGTTATCATCTCGTCCTTCCATCTGGGATGTCTGGGGGTTTCGAGAAAAATCTCCTTCTCAATCTGCCAGTGTCTGTCAAGAATGGCTTTTGCTGTCGGGGGAAGCCATCCCGTTTCTTCCGGTTCTCTGTCGTTGATATCCAGATTGCAGAGGTCCTCCACAGAATTGTGTACAGCCGTACCTAATGATGCAGGCATGCTGGCCTTCCGGGGAAGTTTCTGTCTGGAAAGCCAATATTTTCGAGGGCAGTCCTCGTATCTGCTCCATGATGATGGAGACAGTTGATGTGCAACAAACCCATCTTCCATATGGCTCGCCTCGTTCCCCGTTGGTATGCCGTACAGGCTAACTGTTAGAAGCACTTGCGTTCATCGGATGCCATGAGTGAGAGGCCCGTGATAGATGTGGAGGATAGTTCGGAGTTCGGAGATTCGTTGGTTATCAGCTGTTTTCCATCCGAGGGTTTCGTGAGTAGCATAGTAGCCCACTTCCTAGTAGACAGGCTCGGATTGGAGCTTGTGGGAGGAATTAGACACTCCCGATTACCTCCCGTCTGTCTTGTTCAGGATGGTAGTCCCCTTCCACCAATAAGGTTGTACAGCGGGGTTCCAATATGTAATGTGGAGAAGTGCGACAAGGTAGTTCTAATTGCCTCTGAGATTCAAATTTCACCAGATTTGAAGCTTCCAATAGCGAGTGAAGTCCTTGATTGGATGGATCGAAAGGAAGCTGGGATGGCGATAATGATAGACTCATATGCTCATGGTGAGGGGCAAAAACACTCTATCTTCGACGAGGATAAGAGTCCTGATACAGTAGTAGGAATAGGTTCTACTGAGAAGTCCAGGGAGATCTTGGAGGGAATTGGCGCGAATCTGTTGAAACAGGGCGTTGTCGGTGGCATGACAGGAGTAATGCTAGGGGAGAGTAGGAGAAGGAAGGTAGACTCCCTGGCAATTATTGCCGAGTCTGGCGGAGAGTTTAGTGGGGGGGGCATCCCAGATGCTAGGGCCGCGGCTAGAATTATTGAGTGTCTTGACGGTTTACTCCCAGCTGTTAAGCTAGACCCCGAGCCACTGTTGGAGGAGGCAAAGAGAATTGAAGGACAAATAAGGGAAATGATGGCCATGCATCTTAATTCAGAGCAGGACGTAGTAAGTGCCCCCAGTACAATGTACGGTTAGTCAGAACTCCCCCAGAGTTGCCTGTCTCTCAACTGGGACTTCGCCAAGAATCCTCCCTCCAATCAATTCATTCAGCTTCGACTCATCCAGTACCTTTACTTTCAAGGCCCTGGCCTTTTCTAGTTTGGAGCCAGCAGACTCCCCAGCTACCAAGTAATCTAGATTAGCAGAAACCGAGGATACAACCTTCCCTCCCTCTGACTTTATCGAAAGGACGATTTCCTTTCTTGGTCTACTCAATGTTCCTGTAATACAGAGGGTTTTACCAGACAAAATTCCTTGCTTGTTTACCCTCTCACTCTCAGTAATTTCAATTTGTGCATGCAGATCTAGGATTGATTCCCTTCTGCTTGAGATACCGTCCAGAAGGAGGCCTGCCACAACATCACCTATCCTGTCTATCTTGACTAGTCGCTCGATTGCTTCTTCTTTATTCAGCGACATTTGAATTAATTCGTCCAACGAATTTACTTCCGAGCATACAAGTGTGGCGATCTCGGGTCCAATCCTAGGAAGTCCGAGTGCAGANATGAATGTGACCAATGTCATTGACTTGCTATTCTCTAACTCATCGAGTATGTTGTTTGCTGATTTTTCTGCCATTCTTTCCAATGAAAGAAGTTCTGTCTTCCTATCTTTCAGCCTGTACAGATCAGCAATATCGGAGACTAGCCCTGAGGAGCAGAGCTGTTCTGCTAATTTCTCTCCGATTCCATCCATTTCCAGTTTTCTACACCAGTAAAGTATCCTCCTTTCTAATCTGGCTGGGCAATGAAGATTGTTGCACTTGATGAATGCGCCTTCCTGGACAAGTGACATATCGCAGCTAGGGCATTCTGTTGGAGCGACTATTTTGGCTGGGTCGGGAAGATTGTGAATGAATCTTGAGCCATCGGAGTGTGCCCTTCCTTGGAGATCTAGTTCCGTGGCTCTCCCTAGAACCTCAATTATCTTGGGAATCACGTCACCCCTTCGAACAATTCTCACCCTGTCTCCTATCATCATTCCCAATCTCTCAACTTCGCCCTTGTTATGTAGCGTAGTATTCTCGACCGTTACCCCTGAAACGACAACAGGGGCCACGCGAGAAACTGGTGTGACGTTCCCAGTCCTTCCTGTCTGCCATTCCACATCCAAAAGGACTGTTATCGCCTCCTGTGGGGGGAATTTCCATGCCAGTGCCCATCTTGGATGATGAGCAGTCATCCCCAATAGTTCCCGCTTGTCTAGTCGGTCTAGCTTGATCACCACACCATCTAACTCCCATGGTGAAGAGTCCCGGCTATCTGTCCACCTCCTCGCCACTTGCATCAATTTTTCCGATGTGTCCTGATCATCAGTTCCTGAGATAACTTCATTTCCAGCAACTTCGATTCCAATAGAAGAGAGCCATGAGATTACCTCGGAATCATACACAAATGAAGGGGGCGCGGGACTATCTGGATGCCTCATAGATTCCGACGGGAATTCTAGCCCGTATGCAAGGAAAGACAGGTCCTCTGCACGTCCCTTTCCTGCATCAAAGCTCTTCTGCCTTAGAGAGCCGGCGGCCAAATTTCTCGGATTGGGGGCGATTTTTGAGTATTTTTCTTCGAATATTGACAAGGGCATGACAACCTCGCCCCTGATATGACAGTCACCTTCCCAGGATATTGACTCTGGAATATTGGGAATTCTTCTGACATTTGCAGTGACGTCTTCGCCTCGTGTTCCGTTGCCCCTAGTCGCTGCTCTGACTAGTCTCCCTCTCCTGTACTCAAGAGATAGTGCGGATCCGTCTAGCTTCGGCTGACAGACGAATCTCCTCCCGCTTACTGTAGTCTGGGATACGAAGTGAAAGACTTCCTCCTCTTTGTTGGCCTTATCCAAGCTCCTCATCGGGAATTGGTGTTCTACCTTTACCGAACCCGGTGGAGGGTCTGAACCGACTCTGGAAAGTTGGGGGTGGTCCGGCTCAAGATCTACTAACTGATCCCTCAATGTATCAAACTCTGAATCTGTTATCTCGGGGGATGCTTCGTTGTAGTACAGGTTTGAGTGGTATGCAAGAAGCTCTGCGAGTTGGTTTATTTTGAGGATTCTGTCCCTCTCATCACCGGCGCCATCTGCCATGCTTAACGAGGTGGGGGGAGTGCCTTCAACCTACTCTCTGTCTTTGAAAAACATGGAATGATTGGGAAATTAACGTTGTGGTGGGCCTGCCAGGATTTGAACCTGGGTCGCGCGACCCCCAGCCGCGAAGTATAGGCCAAGCTAACCTACAGGCCCCTAATGGGATTGGTGCGTACAAGACGCTCGTCAAAGCCCTATCGATGGATTATTCCTCTCTTGGTACACTGAAGGGGGCAACCTCATCAATAAGCTCGACATGTGAGAGGAACATTCTCCTGCAGCAGTACCTTTCAAGGCCCGCATCGTCCATGGCCTTGTTGGGATCTTCCCCTGATTCTACGGCCTTTCTATAATCTGCATATGCGTGTGCAATTACCTTGCCACAGCTCCAACATCTAACTGGAATTATCATTCATTCACCTACCTGTAAGACTTCTGCCATTTCTTCCTAGCACCGCGCCCCATTTGGTGTTTGGGTTCCTTTCGCCTGGGATCGTTAACTAGGAGGCTTCTATCAAATCTAAGATACTCATCCCTGAGCTCCTCGTCATCTCCCTCAGCTCCGCCGTTCCATTTTACCAGCCCTCTTGCGATCGCGGTACGAATGGCATCAACCTGTCCCATCTGGCCGCCACCCACGACATCCACGTGGACATCCACGTCTCCCAGTCTATTCATCGCTTCTGCTATCTGAACTGGTTCTAGCGCCTTTCTCTGAGCTAGGCTAGGTCCCATTATGTGTATTGGCTCACCATTCACTCTGACTCTTCCCTTTCCCTTCCGGACAGTGGCCCTAGCGACTGCAGTCTTTCTCTTGCCACTGGTATTTACTGAAATTTTCTTGCTCTTTTTCCTAGCCATATTATTCAGCACTCCATCTCGTAGAATCTACTCCTAATGCCTCGCTGATATCCCCTAGCCTGACAAACTTGAGTGGGAGTGGCTTCTCAATAGCCGTAACATCTCCCCATTGATGGCCATCGGGTAACTCATCTCCGCTGAGATTCGAAGGGGTCCCAATCATTACCCTGAGATCTCTTAACGAGTTTCTTCCACTGCTATTCTTCTGGTAGGGTAGCATTCCCCTGACGGTTCTCTTGAAGATTTGGTCTGGCATTCTTGGGAAAAATGGTCCCTTTCGAGCATGGTTAAGTTCGTATTTTGACCTGTATTTTCCGAATACTCTCTTCTTGGGACCCGAGACTATGGCCTTTTCTGCATTGACTATAATCACTCTCTGCTGGGTTCCTGCCTTTCTTGCTGTAAGCATCTGGGATGCAACATGACTTGCCAGTCTTCCAAGGATTTTATCACTAGCATCGTATACTAGGGTTTGCTGATCATCCAAGTATCCTCACCCCCTTTCCATCGGGATTTTCCTTCATCAGCTCCCTGATGGTCAGTACGCGTCCGCCCGCGCCTTCGATCTTGGTCCTAGCTCCGGCACTGACACTGTATGCGGCGACGCTGTGCTGACCTTCGATATCTCCACTGCCTAGTAGCTTTCCTGGAACGAGTACCATGTCATCGTTCGAAGCATACCTTGACAGTCGGCTTAGGTTGGGTTCAGCCCAGTTACTTCGGCTTGACTCGAGCCTTAGTGCTACGTCTCGCCACAGTGCCGAGCCAGTGGACCTGCTTTGCTCCTTCAAATCGCCGATTAAGGCGATAAGGGACTGGTTGGTCTTTCTGCTCTTCTTACTCATATGACTCCCTCGACGTTTCTTGGGTAGGCGGGCCACCTGAGGCCGTGTTATGAATGCTACGGGCTCGTTGAGAAGCCTGATTGACACTCAATGGGCCGTCCTGTAATCAAATTCTGAATCCAGAATCCACATCGTTCTCATCGACCCCGGCAAGTCTTACTTTGCCGTCGGAATCGATGAATTCTCCTGCCTTGGTGACCGTATCGTACATTGAAGACTCATTGTCTATGGTCCTCACAAGGACACTGTCCCCTAGTGAGACTGTCATGTGGTTGATGATGGCTTGCAGTGTGGAGATAGCGCGATCTCTCTGTTCTGCACCAATCTCGTGGTTGGAATACCTAGCTTCCTCGAAAATCGCAAAGAACTCATCCAGGTCCTCTGGTGGGGCTATTCCTCCCAGCATAGAATTCAATGCATCCTCGAACTCCCTCGTCGTCTCGTATACTTTCTTCATCGCCCCTCTCTTCCTGAAGAACCTGACTAGATCCTTGTAGCAGTTGAAAATTGTCTGAATGAAGTCGTTGGAAGCCTTTAGTGACATCAGTGAGTCAGTTAAGATTCCTCGAATTATCTCTATTCTCCTTCTTTCAGCGTAATTCCTGTACATTATGGCTCCGATTAGCAATGCGAATGACAGGGCTATCAGGAGAACGACAGTGACTTGTGCAGTGAAGAAGCTGGCTTGTCCCTCTGGCTGAGTCGTATCCATTCTGATCAATGGGGTGTTTTCCAAGTCCTCCCCTTGGTAGAACGAAGATTCTTGGAAGTGCACCGTCACCCTCCACTGACCATCAACGGCACATGGCCATGGATTACCAAACGTGTCCAACTGACCACATTCCCCTGAGAACGGTACGTCCTCACCGAGATAGGTGAAGTTGAATTCAGCCTCCCCCTGCTCGTTAGTTACGTCGTACTGAGGGGGAATGTTGACCCATCCAGTACCATTCCAATACTGAATCTTGAATATCACAGTCTCACCTGCAACGGCAACATCTAGCCTATCCCTCAAGATAGCGACCGAGCCTGTAATATCATCTCCAGGCTTGTATCCGATAGGATCGGCCCATTGCTCCTTGAGGAGTATATCCACTCTGCTTCTGACAAGGACCTCTATGTCCATGAATGAGCTGTTTACCACAGGCGTGGTTTCGGCTCTGCACCCTCCTGGAAGCTCTCTGTCGGGCTCATAAGCCACCCTGAGAGTTCGGAATCCCTCCAAGGATTCCCCATCTGGTTCTATGCCTCTTCTACTCGGATTATCTTCCGGATCACCGGAGAACCACTTGACTGTACCTGTCCCATCCTCGGTGATCATAGTACCTATTGGCCTAGTATTTGTCTCAGGGTTGATGTAAAGGTTCAGGCATTTGCCTCCTATTGGGTTTCCATTAACCTGTGTGAGGAGAGCCTCTACGTGGAATGATTCCTTCAGGTATACAACTGGGAATTCAGATCCATTCTGGAATGTGTAGGTATCTACATCTGAACGGAATGGCCCAACTTCCATAATCTGCATTGTGGAGTTAGAGAATACTGGGAATATCCTCGTAGAGGATGAGTTGCTGTACCTATATCTGTCATTATTCTCATAGGAGTTGAACTGGATGTTCACTCTGGCCTGGCCTGCTGTAACGCCGGATAGGGGGCAGACTATCTCAAAGAATCCATCGGCGTCCGTTGTTCCGGGGAGGCAGGAAATAACTCCAAGAGAGGAGTCTATCATCTCGTAGGTTATTCTAATTGCCCGATTAGAGAGGTTAGAGCCGAGCTCATCCGTCAACTGACCGGTGACGATCATTGGCTTCTCTATTGCCTGTCCCGTGTTTGGATCAATTTCCGAGGTATACACTATCTGGTCGTCCACGGATAGCTGCGTCCTTCCGATGAGGCTGAATCCATCGACTTGGAACTGCATAACCTTCCTGTAGTGGTCGCTGTTAACAACCAAAGCACAAGGGTCCCATGCCCCCGATGTGCTGAGAGCGTCCGCTTCCAGTGGCCCACATCCCTCATGAGGTAGATTCTCTTGGAATCTGAGAATAACGTTGACTGGTCCAAACCCATCTGGGAGGAAAGAGTTGGGGTCGTCTTTCAACAGTTGAGGGTTCAAGAGAAGCTGATGGTAGATTGATCCTGCGTTGGGGCATAAAGTCTCAATAATCTGCCTGTGCGTCCTGTCTTCGAAATCGGTGCCCTCCATGATTAGAAGCACCTCCCCTCCATTCTCAAGACAGCCGTCCAGGGCCTCTCCCAGATCTTTCTCAACAGCAGTCCGGTTATCATCCGTTACCTGCCCTGAGAACTCCCAAATATCCCCTGCTTGGAGGAGATTTGGCGTTGTACTTTGAATGCTCAAGTATGTTCTAGAGACAACCCATAGACTGGTCATTGCGGAGCTCCCTTGTCTGAACGGATCTCCTGGATAGGTTACGCCAAGTGTGAAATTACCTAGTTCATGGAATTCGTCAATTGTCAGGTTGATCTTCAAAACTCCATTATTATCTGTGATAGCCACTCCAGCTGAATTGTCCGCTGACCAAGTGTAATTCACGGGAGCGTCACGCACAGGTTGGAATGCATTGTCAATCAATCTGGCTTCTAATGTTACATTTTGTCCCCTGTATAGTCTGGGTATTGAGCTGAATTGAAAGTCAGTGGTCCCTATGACTGACACATTAACATAGGCTCCTGTCGGAGCCAAAACAGATGTTTGATTTCCTGTGAAGTAGAAGTTCGAATTCGTGAAATCAGCTCTTATGCCGAATACTCCAGCTGAGTACTGTGAATACCATGTCCAGTTGTAGTCAAACTGCGCGATTCCATCCACCATACTGGGCACCCTTGCAAAACCAGTTTCTGTGGAGCCTGCAAATACACCA
>JGI24820J26691_1000664_pt1 | contig 10451 bp, 9 predicted proteins | sample METZYME_5_50m_FD_26691 | JGI IMG/M metagenome (IMG submission 26691) | reverse complement strand
AGTGTTTTAATATCCTCAACAGTTCTTGAAAAATTAAATTCAAGAATTGCTTTATATTTTCCAATAGGAAATTTTAGTTTTTCAATGTTCTCTTCCATGATAATTTTTTAGTTAAGATTTGAGTAATCATTAATTAGTTTTTCAACTATTTCTTTTGACTCGTCCCTATATTTTATTTCAAAAATTTTCGGTGAGTCAACCCATTTTGAAATATGATCAATATTTTTTGAGGAGAACCTGTCAATTACTGTCACCCCCTCTTTTTTTAGTGCTGCTGCATTAAATTGCTGTTCTATTTGAGCCTCAACTGGTACAACTAACATAGGTTTTCCTAGAAAAACTGCTTCAGATGTAGTTGCAAAACCACCAGCACAAACAATTCCATAACAAGAGGCAAATTTTTTTAAAAATAATTCTTCGGATAATGGTTCCAAATTAACTTTTGAAATAATCTCTTTTGATTTTACATCAGCTGAAAAAATTGTCCATTTTTTATTTTGTGGAATCTGATTTATTACTTCAATTAAATTTGAAGGAGAGTAGGTGGGTAAATAAATAATAATTTCATCACTACTTGAAATGTTTAGGCTTCTCACTTTGTCTCTAATTATCGGAAAAAAAATTCTATCTGAATATTTTTTATAGTGATATCCATAACCAAGATTTGAAGGAATAATATATTTAATTGCATGCAAAACTATTCTAGAATAATTGTTTGGCTTTGGTATATTNTTAAGCCCCATTGAATATTGATTGGTAAGCTCAAAACATTTAATATTTTTAAATTTAGCTGACCAGGCTGAAACAGGTTCAAAATCATTTATAATTAAGTCATATTTTTTTATAGGGCAAGAAATAATTTCTTTAATGAACCTAAAATAGTTGTTTAAAAAAATTGTTTTAAACCAATTGACTGCACCTGTATCGGTGTAGAAAAATGTAAGTCCATGATAATGACATACGGGCTTTTCTTCCAATAAAAAATCATTTTTAGGACCACTTGTAATAATATCTATATCTGCAATTTCTTTTAATCTGGGAATTATACTTTGAGCTCTCGCAAGATGTCCATTCCCTGTAGTTTGAATTGCATAAAGAATTTTCATTTATCCTGTAAAATTTTAAACTCAGCTTCAAGATCTTTNTAGAGTTCCTTATTGGTCATTTCAATTCTTGAATCATCACCTTTATATTCCTGTTCAGTCCTTTTGTGCATATATATTGACCATTTATTGTCTACGTATTCTAAAGAAGAAAGACTCTCAAGCCAATCTCCAGAATTCATGTAAATTATTTCATCACCTTTGATGTCAAATGATTCAATCTTTGGAGTGTGTATATGACCACAAACTACATATTTATATCCATTCTTTTGAGCAATTTCAGCTGCTTTTCTCTCAAAATTTGCAAAATATNGAACTGCAGTTTTGACATTTGCTTTTATTACTTTTGAAAAGTTTAATCTTTTTTGAAAAAGAGGTCTCATGATTTTTTTATTAATCCAGCTATTAAAAACTATCATATGGTCATATAGAAAGCTTGCAAGTTTAGTTACCCAGGCAGTCTGTATGGAAAAATCAAAAACATCGCCATGGAATACCCAAACTTTACCTTCAGCAGTGTCTAAGACAATTTGATTAACAATTTTAAAGTTTTGAATTTTAAAGTTTAAAAACTTTCTCATTAATTCATCATGATTTCCAGTAACATAATATATTTCTTTACCCTGAGAAATTAAGTCTAGAAAATACTTTATCACTTTCATGTGAGATGAAGGCCAATAGCGTTTATTAAAAAGCGTTATATCAACAAAGTCACCATTGATTACAATTTTATCCGCATTAATTGAATCAAGATAAGCTAAAACTTCGTCTGCTTCAGACCCATATGTCCCAAGATGTAAGTCAGAGATAACTAAAATGTCTAAATTTCGTTTCACCAGTTTAATGAAAGATAATTACTAAAATTTACTAAAGCTTATTAAGATAATCTTTGAAAGTAGTTCCATAAATAGCTTTAAAATTCTCTTCAAATTCTTTATTAGATTTGAAACCACAAAGTTCCCAAATTTTGTTTATAGCAGATGAGTCCTTAGATGATAAAGATTCAGCCAGAGTAATGGCATATTTGACTCTGGAACGATTAATTCTTTGATTAACTTTTTCGATAACTGGTTTATTAGTCATCTAAATGTAATCAAAAAATTGATATTCACAAATATTACATGAAAGCCTGGAGCTTCATAGCTAATCCTTGATCACCTTTAATTTTGAGTTTTCCACTCATTACAGCCATCATAGGATTTACTTTACCATTCTTAAGATCTTCCATTAATGATCCTGCCATAGTAATGGTGCAATCAGCTTCCATATCTTCTAATAAAATTTTATTTTCTGAACCTGTACCATCAATGCAAATTGAGTTTCCATCGATTTCAAATTTAATAGTTCCACCTATNGGAGCAGCATTTTTGGCCTTTTCTTGAAAGTTTGAAAGTATATTTTCTTTATCCATAATTTTTTCGTTAACCCTGTAAAGGTAATAATAAAATAATTTTATTTAGATTAGCATTTATTATAAAAAGATATGAGCTACAAAGTTAAAAAAGCAGCAGTTCTTGGATCAGGAGTAATGGGTTCTGGGATAGCATGTCATCTAGCAAATGTTGGTATAGATGTATTAATGTTAGATATNCAACCGAATGATAAATCAATAAAAAATAAAAATTTTATTGCTGACGAATCATTAAAGAATGCTATAAAATCCAGACCAAACCCATTATACAAAAAAACATATGCTGATAGAATCACAACAGGAAATTTTGATGATGACTTTGATAAGATTAAGGATGCGGACTGGATAATTGAAGTTATTGTTGAAAATCTTAAAATTAAAAAAACGGTTTTTGAAAAAGTTGAAAAATATAAATCTGATCATGCTTTTGTCACTTCTAATACTTCAAGTATCCCAATTTCACTCTTGTGTGAAGGAAGGACTGATGATTTTAAATCTAAATTTTGTGGAACACACTTTTTTAACCCCCCAAGATATTTAAGACTGTTTGAGGTAATTCCTCATACTGACTCCGATCCTTCTCTAATATCATTTTTGATGGAATTTGGTGATGTTATTCTGGGAAAACAAACAGTCCTATGTAAAGATACTCCAGGATTCATTGGTAATAGAATTGGTGTAATGTGCGGAATTAAATCCTCTCAATTAACTGATAAGTATAAATTCAAAATTGAGGAAGTAGATTTAATGACTGGAAGTGTTATTGGTTTTCCAAATTCAGGAACATTTAGGTTACAAGATCTTGTTGGACTAGATACTAGTAATAATGTAACAAACTTTTTAGTGAACAATGTTACGAACGATTCTTTTTATAGTAAACTTAAAGATGAGCCAGAAAATAAATCATTTAATTTCTTAATTGAAAATAAATTTTTTGGAAATAAATCTGGAAAAGGATACTATGAGAAAACAAAGGAAAAAGATGAGAACGGTAGATCCGTTATAAATGCTCTTGATCTAGAATCAAATACGTATAGAAAGTCAATTAAACCCAATATTCCTGAAATCAAAGAGGCAAAATCAATAGAGCTTTTCGATAGAAGGCTTANATNTTTAGTTGATGGAGATTCAAATGTAAATAAGTTTTACAGGGAGTATTTTTCTTGCTTGCTTTCATATTCAGCTATGAGTATTCCAGAAATCGCAGATGACTTCTATCAAATTGATGATGCAATTAGAACAGGTTACGCTTGGAGTTATGGTCCATTTGAGATATGGGATAATCTTGGAATTAAAGAAGCAGTTGAAATGATAAAAAGTTGTGGTGAAGAGGTTCCAAGCTGGATAACTGAAATGATTGAATCTGGAGCAAAATCATTTTATGTCTTTGAAGATGGAAAAAAGAAATTTTATGATATAAATTCAAAAAAATATATTAATGTTCCTAGTTCTGAAAACCATTATATTTTAGATGCTTTTAGAGAAAATAAACAAATTCTCAAAAATCCTGAGTGTACTGTTCATGATATTGGAGATGGAGTTATGTGTATTGAGTTTCAGACTAAAGGTAATTCAATTGGAGAAGGGAATTGCAAGAGGAATAAATGAAGCAATTGATATTGCTGAAAGAGATGGATGGAATGGAATTGTTATTGGAAATAATGATAAGCAGTTCTCTGTTGGTGCTAACCTTATGAATATGGGAATGATGGCAATGCAGAAGAACTTTGATGAAATAGAAAAGTTCTTAGTTGGATTTCAACAAATATTAATGAGAATGAGAACTTGTAATGTGCCAGTAGTTTCTGCAACTCATGGATTTGTGATGGGAGGGGGACTTGAGGTATCAATTCACTGTGATGCTGGGATCCATGCATCTGAATCATATATTGGTTTAGTAGAAGCAGGTGTTGGTTTAATTCCTGGAGGTGGAGGTACTAAAGAAATGGCAATGAGAGCTTCTGATTCATTTAATTCGGGTGATGTAAAAATGCCTTCATTAATTGACCATTTTAAATCTATTGCAATGGGATCTGTCTCAACTTCAGCATATGAGGCATTTGATCTTCATTATCTTCTTCCAGAAAGAGATTTTGTTTGTATGAATAGAATGAGGAATATTAGTATGGCAAAGGAAAAAGCTCTAAGTCTCAAGAAAGGATATATCCCTCCTTCTTCAAGGCAGGATATTGAGGTTTTAGGAAGAGCTGGACTATCAACATTATACTCTGCAATTAATGAGTTTAGATTAGGAAACTATATGTCAGACTATGACGTAGAGGTATCTAGAAAAATTGCGTATGTTATGTGTGGAGGTGATTTAACCTACTCTCAGAATGTTAGTGAGGAATACCTACTTGACCTTGAAAGAGAAAACTTCATGAGTTTGCTTGGAAATCAAAAAACATTAGATAGAATTCAGCATATGCTGATGACAAAAAAACCTTTAAGAAATTAATTATGGAAGCATATATAGTAGCTGGATATAGATCAGCAGTTGGAAAAGCAAAAAAAGGCGGCTTTAAAAATTATAGAACCGATGATTTAGCAGTAGATGTTATTAAACATCTTGCTTCGCAAGTTCCAGAACTTGATACAACTAAAGTTGATGATGTAATTGTAGGTTGTGCCAACCCTGAAGGTGAGCAAGGTCTCCAAGTTGCAAGATTGATTTCTGCAAGAGCTCTTGGAAAAGAAGTCCCTGGAGTAACCATTAACAGATATTGTGCTTCTGGTTTAGAAGCAATTTCTATGGCTGTAAGTAAAATTAGAGCAGGTTTTGGAGACATATTTATTGCAGGAGGTATTGAGAGTATGAGTTTAATACCTATGACAGGGTATAAATTAGCACCAAGTTATAATGCAAATCTTGAAAACATGAATTATCATATTGGTATGGGACATACTGCTGAAGCAGTTGCTGAAAAGTATAAAATAACTAGAGAGGCTTCTGATAAATTTTCATGTGAGTCACACACTAAAGCTGCTAATGCAATTGATAATGGATATTTTAAAGATGAAATTGTCCCTGTGACTGTAGAAGAAGTATTTGTTAAAGATGGTAAGAGGGTTTCCAAATCACATACAGTTGATATGGATGAAGGTGTTAGAAGGGAGACAACAATTGAGGCATTGTCAAAACTTAGGCCTGCATTTAAGTTAGGTGGAATAGTTACTGCTGGTAGTTCATCACAAATGTCTGATGGTGCTGCTTTTGTACTTGTTATGTCCGAAGAAATGGTAAAGCAACTAGGTGTTGAACCAATTGCTAGAATGGTAACTTGTACATCTGGTGGAGTGGATCCCTTATATATGGGTATAGGTCCAGTTGAGGCTATTCCAAAAGCCTTAAAGCAAGCTGGGTTAAAGCTTTCTGATATTGAACAAACTGAGCTAAATGAAGCCTTTGCTGCTCAAGCACTTGCTGTTATTCAAGAAAGTGGCCTTGATCCTGAAACAGTTAATGTTAATGGTGGTGCAATTGCTCTTGGCCATCCTTTAGGTTGTACTGGGGCTAAACTTTCGATTCAGCTATTAAATGAAATGAAAAGGAGAAATCAAAAGTATGGAATGGTAACTGCTTGTGTTGGAGGTGGTCAAGGAATAGCAGGTATCTATGAGAGACTTTAGATCTTTTTAACTACATAAGTTACAATTCCCCAGACTATAAATTCATTTTCTTCAGTAACCTTAATTGGGTCATATCTTTTATTTTCAGGAATTAGATAGACGTGATCTTTTTCAATCTTTACTCTTTTTACAGTAAACTCTCCATTCAAATAACATACTGCAATTTTATTATTTTTTAATTCTTCACTTCGGTCTATTACTAAAATATCCCCATCATCCAGACCTGCATCTTTCATTGATTCTCCCGAAACCTTCGCATAAAATGTTGCCTCTTTATTTTTAACTACAACTTTTTCAAGACTAATTCTTGATTCTTCAAAGTCACCTGCTGGTGAAGGGAATCCAGCAGATATTCCTTCTTCAATAAATAAATTGTTTAAGGAACTATTTTTATTTGGTTTGAATATTTTGATATTATTTTTCATAATCTAACTAACAATTAATACCTCATCAATTTCAGTTGTGTAATTCCTTGAAAGTTTTTGTCTTTTCATTTTCCATATTCTTTTTTGATCCTGGCTTGCTAGTCTTACTTTGTAGAGCCCATATTTATTATCAATGCTATCAATACTGTTCATTAGTTTTTTTTGTTTTTCAAGGTCTTTATCAAACATACTAAATTGGTGATTAGACTGAGGAGACAGACCCATCAATATTACTCCAGCTTTCTTGTAAAGTTTATTCTTAGAATAAATTTTCCTTAAAAGACTTACAGCAAACTTACTTATTTCAATACTTGAGTTTGTTGAAAAAGGAAGTGATCCTGTTAAACTGAAATGGTATCTTTTGCCGTCTTGCTTAAAAGGATTACTACGAATAAAAACACAAATCATATTACACTCGCTATTTTGTCTTCTAAGTTTTTTAGATGCTACTACAGAGAATGTAGTAATTCTCTCAATCAAATCACTTAATGAAGAAATTTCAGATTCAAAGCTTCTAGTTGTAGCAATAGACTTTTTATCCACTTTCCCTTCCTCTATGTCCAATGTAGGAATCCCCTCAAGTTCTTTCTTGAGTTTAAGACCTATAATACTCATATTCTTTTTAACCCATTTATCAGGAAGATTTATAAAATCCATTCCAGTTTTGACATTAATTTTTGACAACTTTTTTTCATTTTGAAGACCAATACCCCATATGTCTCCAGTAGAAATATTATTTAAAGCTTCTAATCTTTTTTTGGCACTACTGATTGAATAAAATCCATTTGTTTTATGAGAGTTTTTTTTAGCAATTCTATTAGCAACTTTTGCGAGTGATTTGGTTGAAGCTAAGCCTATTGAAACAGGTATACCTGTCCACTTAAGCACAGTCTTTATTATCTCTTTACATTTTTTGTTAGCTTCATCTTCTGAGAATCCGCTAAACTTTATAAATGCTTCATCAATACTATAAATCTCTACTTCTGGTACGTGTCTAGCTATAATAGACATTACTCTATTACTCATATCTCCATACAATGTAAAATTGGAAGAAAAAATTTGGACATTATTTTTTTGAAAAATTTCTTTGTATTTAAATGCTGGAGCTCCCATGGGAATTCCAAGTGATTTGGCCTCGTTACTTCTAGCTATAACACAGCCATCATTATTTGATAAAATCACAAGTGGTTTGCCAATCAAATGAGGTTGGAAGACTCTTTCACAAGAAGCGTAAAAATTATTACAATCGATTAGGGCAAACATGATACAAAAATCTAAAAATTATTGAGAAACATAAAAAACAAGTTGTAATTTTATTAACTATATAACATTGAATGGATAAATTCTCATTTCTTAATTCAGCACATACAAGTTTTTTTGCAGAAATGTATGACCAATACTTGGAGTCTCCAGACACTTTAGAGCCAAGTTGGAAAGCTTTTTTTCAGGGTTTTGATTTTGGATTGGAAAGTGCAAANATCACTGTTGAAGGACAGAAATTTGAGGTTCCAGAGAATATAAGTAAAGAGTTTAAAGTTGTTAATCTGATTGATGCTTATAGACAAAGGGGNCATCTTTTTACAATAACTAACCCTGTTAGACAGAGAAGAAAGTATTCTCCAACACTTGANATTGAAAATTTTGGATTAACNCAAAAAGACCTTGATCTGGTTTTTAGTGCTGGGGANGTAGTNGGAATAGGGCCAGATAAGTTAAGTAACATCATTGATCATCTTAAAAAAATATACTGTGAATCAATTGGATTAGAATATATGTATATAAGAGATCCAGAAAAAGTTAAATGGATACAAAATTTTATTAATGTTAATGGTAATCAACCAAATTTTTCAAAAAGTGAAAAACTATCAATTTTGGACAGTCTAAATAAGGCTTACACATTTGAAAATTTTCTTCAAAAAAAATATGTTGGTCAAAAAAGATTTTCTTTAGAAGGAGGCGAGTCATTGATTCCTGCTGTAGACTTTTTAATTGATTCTGCTGCTGAAAAGGGAGTTGAAGAATTTGTAATGGGAATGTCACACAGAGGGAGACTGAATACTCTTGTAAATATTTTCGGAAAGTCAAGTAGAGACATTTTTGGTGAGTTTGAAGGTAAAGATTATGAAGAAGATATTTTTGACGGGGACGTAAAATATCATCTTGGATGGACTTCAGAAAGAACTTCATCATCAGGTAAAAAAATCAACATGAACCTTGCTCCTAATCCATCTCATCTCGAATCTGTTGATCCAATTGTACAAGGTATTGCTAGAGCTAAGCTTGAAAATGATTTTGATAACAATACCAACAAGGTTTTACCTATAATTGTTCACGGTGATGCTGCTATTGCAGGACAAGGAGTCGTTTATGAAGTAGTTCAAATGTCAAGATTAAAGGGTTATTCAACTGGTGGGACAATTCATTTAATAGTTAATAACCAAGTTGGATTTACTACTAATTATCTTGACGCTAGGTCAAGTACATATTGTTCGGATATTGGTAAAGTAACTCTTTCTCCAGTTTTACATGTTAATTCTGATGATGTTGAAGCAGTTATCCATGCTGTAACATTTGCACTAGAATATAGAAATAGATTTAACAGAGATGTTTTTATTGACTTGCTAGGATACAGAAAGTATGGCCACAACGAAGGAGATGAACCAAGATTCACTCAACCTAAATTATATAAATATATATCAGGTCATCCTAATCCGAGAGATATATACGCTTCAAAACTAATGGATCAAGGGATAATAAATAATGATCATATTTCTAAAATTGAATCAAAATATTTTGCAAAACTTGAAGGTGAACTTACTGATTCCAAGAAAAAAGAAAAAACAAAAATTACACCTTTTATGCAAGAAGTGTGGGAGGGCTTTAATAGAGTTGATGAGAATAAAATGCTTGAAGATTTCACCACAAGTTCTTCAAAAGATGTTGTTTTAAAAGTATCGAAATCAATAACCTCTTTACCAAATAAATCATTCTTGAAAAAGATCATAAAACTATTTGATTCAAGAGAAAAATTAATATTAGAAAATGGAAAAGTTGATTGGGCTGTGGCAGAACTTCTTGCTTATGGAACTTTATTAACTGAAGGTTTTAATGTAAGAATTTCAGGACAAGATGTTGAAAGAGGTACCTTTTCTCATAGACATGCGGTTTTAAAATCAGAAGATTCAGAGGAAGAATATTTACCTTTAAATAATATTGAATCAAGAAATAAAGGATTATTTAGAATATATAATTCTCCTTTATCTGAATATGGTGTTTTAGGATTTGACTATGGTTATGCACTCGCTAGTCCTAATTGTCTAACGATTTGGGAGGCTCAATTTGGAGATTTTTCAAATGGTGCTCAAATTATCATTGATCAGTACATTTCATCTGCTGAAGATAAATGGAAATTACAAAATGGTATAGTATTATTCTTGCCCCATGGTTATGAGGGTCAGGGAGCTGAACACTCTTCTGCAAGAATGGAACGCTATTTACAATTATGTGCAAAGGATAATATGTATGCAGCAAATTGTACTACTCCATCAAATCTTTTTCACCTTTTGAGAAGGCAAATGCTAACTAAATTTAGAAAACCTTTAATCTTATTTACCCCAAAAAGTCTTCTTCGTCATCCTAAGGTTGTTTCTAATATTGATGAGTTAACAAATTCTAAATTTATTCCAGTAATTAGTGATCCTGAAATTGATCCTGCTAAAGTAGATTCTCTTGTATTTTGTAGTGGTAAATTTTATTTTGATTTAGTTGATTACAGAGAAAATAATAATATAAAAAATGTTGCAATTGTAAGAATAGAGCAGTTATTTCCTCTTCCTGTTAAATTGATAATTTCTGAAATTAAAAAGTTTTCAAATGCAACAG
>JGI24820J26691_1000662_pt1 | contig 10490 bp, 9 predicted proteins | sample METZYME_5_50m_FD_26691 | JGI IMG/M metagenome (IMG submission 26691) | reverse complement strand
CTAATTTAATGGATCATCTCGAGCTATATATACAATATCAATGTCGAAAGCCGATAACTTTATATAAATACTTAAATCCTTTTTCTAAGTTTTTGATTGGAATCCAATGGATGCTATTTAAGAAGGGCTTGGGTGCCACCAATCACTTTGAAAGCGGAGGACACATAAGAAGTCGTGCTGGTATACTGTACCCTGATATACAGTTTCACTTCTTACCCTTGGCGATCTCGTATGATGGGAAGAAAGATGCCGGTACTCACGGATTTCAAGTGCATGTCGGAACAAAAAGAGCAAAAAGTAGAGGCTGGGTAAGATTGAAATCTAATAATCCATTAGATCCACCTAAAGTCCGCTTTAATTACATGACAGATCCGCAGGACTGGATCGATATGAGAGCTTGCATTACTCTAACACGAGAGATTTTTTCTCAGAACTCATTTTCGGATATTATAGGGAATGAAATTGCACCTGGGGAAAACTGTAAAACATCTGATCAAATGGATAAGTTTATAAAGGAAAAAGTGGAAAGTGCATATCATCCCTGTGGAACTCTTCGTATGGGAACCGATAGAAAAGCTGTGGTTGACCCGCGCACAATGAAATTAAATGGCTTTGATGGATTATTTGTGGTGGACAGTTCTGTAATGCCCCAAGCTACGGCTGGCGACCTCAATACTCCTACATTGATGATTGCAGAGAGGGCAGCCGACTTAATCAAGGGTGAGGTCCTGTCAGAAGACATTCTTGCTCCTATAATGGGAGATTTTAATTGGCGTGAACGTCAAAGGTCCTCAGAGATTGGACATGATTTTTCATCAAACCGAAAAGATTTAAAAAAATTATTATCAGAAACCAATCAGTTATAAGATAAGAAGCAAAAGATGAAAGTTATTGTCTCCAAAGATCATCAGGGCCATTCCGGAGCAAAAGAGATGAGGTATGACCAGATGATACCTATGTCCGAAAGTCCTGACCGAGTTGATATAATTTTAGGAGCTTTAAACGAAAGTGGATTTTTTGACATCCAAAAACCAGTAGTTTTTGGTCTAGACGAGGTGCTGCGTATTCATGATCCAGACTTTGTTAAATTTTTAAAAGATTGTTATAAATTGTGGGAAAGGCAATTTGGACCAAATGGCTTTGCAACGGCTTATACTTTTGGCATGAGGGGAATGGACCAGAAACCCAATTCTTCAGTGCATTCGATGCTAAGTTGTTATACTTTTGACGTTTGTGTACCGTTCGTAGACGGTACTTGGAAAGCCATCAATTCTTCGAAAGATGTAGCTTTAACTGGAGCTAAATTAATAATTGACGGAGAGCGATCTATTTTTTCCTTGTGTAGACCGCCAGGTCATCATGCATCAAAAGATTTAGCAGGAGGCTATTGCTATCTAAACAATGCAGCCATAGCAGCTCAATATTATNTTGATCAAGGAGCCAATAAGGTTGCTATTTTAGATATTGACTATCACCATGGAAATGGTTCGCAAAATATCTTTTATGAAAGAGCTGATGTTCTATTTACTTCACTTCACTGCAGACCTGAAGATGAATATCCATTTTTGTCGGGATATCAGAATGAGACTGGTTTTGGCGCAGGTGAAAACTTTAACTTCAATTTTCCGATGCCACTCGGTACGACGTATGCTGTTTGGGAACAATCTCTGGGCTGCGCTATTAAAAAGATAAAAAAATATGCTCCAGATGTTANTGTTGTATCTCTGGGTGTTGATACATTTATAGATGACCCAGTAGGAGGGTTTAAACTCTTAAGTGAAGATTTCTTAGATATAGGAAAAAAAATATCTCAGCTTCGAAGGCCAACTCACTTCATTATGGAAGGTGGTTATGCTAAAAAAGAATTGGGTATCAATGTATCCAATATTATTTCTGGTTTCGTTGAATAAAGCAGGCTAAATGAGAAGTAAGTGGGAATATTACGTAAAGGACCTTATTGTTGATCCAACTTTGTTTGAAAATGGATTTCCAAATGATATAGAGGTTAAAGACTTAAAGAATTTGGGTGAAAAGGGATGGGAGCTTGTTCAAATTGTAACTTACAAGGTGAGTGACTCTGAAATTGCCGTTCGATACTATTACAAAAGAAAAAAAGTATATGACGCCTGATACTAAAGAGAAATTATACAAAATTACTTAGTATTTTGTAATTTTTGTACATAATCATTCCATAGGCATGCTTGGACGCGTTTAGTAAGAAGAGCTGGAATTGATGATCTTCGATTCCACGATTTGCGGCACGAATCAGTCAGCCGACTTTTTGAAAAGGGTTTAAACATTTCTGAGGTTTCAACCGTCTCTGGTCATAGGGATCCGCGGATGCTCTTTAAATATACGCACCCAAAGGTTCAAGCTATACGGACGTTTGCAAAAAAGCCGTCAAGCTGGTGGCATTAGGAAGGAAAGAGTGTTGGCTATCAAGACAGCAATTATTGGCTTGGGTATCATGGGTCAACGCATGCTTGAGCAAATGACTCTTCATCCTGAATTTGTGGTCGACACGATCTGGGATCCAGATTCTGCTGCCTGTCAAAGCGCGCAAAAACTGGCACCCGATGCTCTGATAGCCTCTAATGCCGAAGCGGCGTTCAGCAATGTTGATTTGGTATATCTTGCCTGTCCTCCTGCGCCTCGCAAGGCTTATGCTCTGGCGGCATCAGCGCAGGGCAAAGCCGTTTTTCTAGAGAAACCGTTGGGCGTAGATGTAGCTGAAAGCTGTATATTGGTGCGTGAATTGACGGCTGCTGGCGTGCCGAGCGCAGTGAACTTTACCCAAGCGGCTGGGCNAGCGCTCACGGATATTTCAGCAGGGTCTAAAGTTGGTGCATTGGGCGATTTGATAGGCGTCGACATTATCGTGACCTATCCGCATTGGCCGCGCGCATGGCAACAGACGGCAGACTGGCTACGGTTTCGCGATGAGGGCGGCATGACTCGCGAAGTGATTTCGCATTTTCTATTTTTGAGCGAACGTATCTTAGGGCCGCTTGAATTAGTCTGGGCGGAGCCAGAATATCCTGCGCACGGGGATTTGTGCGAAACCCATGTTGCCGCGCGGTTGGAAAATGGTGTGGGCCTACCCGTGACGATAATGGGCAGTGTTGGTGGCGCGCAGCCTGATCGCCAAGAGGTCACGATAAAGGGCTCCAAAACGAGCCGAAGGATTTCAGAATTTGTCATCGACACCGTGTCATCGGGCGGTCGATTTGAACCATCGTCCTCAGACCCGACGGATACGCGCGCGACAGGGTTGCAGGCGCAATTGGATGACTTTGTTCTTTTGATGAATGGCAAACCGAACCGCCTCGCCACAATACAAGAGGCGCTTCGTGTGCAAATCTTGATCGAGGGCATTTTGTCAGGCCAGCGCGCTAAGTGATCAATATCTTAACGGAGGCATACTATGACACAGAACATGCTAAACGCATCGTCCACACATTCACGGTCACACACTGGTCACACACACTTTGAAAATTGCAGATGATACAGCGTATTCTGAATTCACCATAATTAGGTGTGATTGATCAATTTGGTCTGTTTCTTTGAAATTCTTGGTAGCGGAGGAGGGACTTGAACCCCCGACACGCGGATTATGATTCCGCTGCTCTAACCACCTGAGCTACTCCGCCATTAACGCGCTTGAAGTAAGAGTTTTGAATGAATACGTCAAGTCATATTAGATGTTTTAATATTTTGTCTATTATTCAGTTATTTACCATTTGACANAGTAGCTCAAACATTATCGAAGCTCCCAAAAATGCAGTATTACCAGTTGCNTCGAAAGGTGGACTGACTTCTACCATATCTGAACCAACAATGTTTAGACCTTTNAGCTCTCTAACAACCTGCAAAGCTTGAAAACTATTTGGACCACCCACTTCAGGCGTACCAGTGCCCGGTGCAAATGTGGGATCAACGAAATCAATATCATATGAAACATAAGTTTCCTTATCACCCACAATTTCTCTAACTTCTTGCATAAGCTCTGATAAATCTCTGTTAAAAAATTCTTCAATGCGAACAATACGTATCCCTACTGACATGGCAAAATCTACATCCTCACTATCATACTGAGTGCCACGTATTCCAATTTGTACGACGCGTTTTGGATCAAGCAAATTTTCCTCTACTGCTCTTCTGAAGGGTGTACCATGAGTGTATTTCGTGCCATTAAAATAGCTATTAAATAGATCCGTGTGACTGTCAAAATGAACCATCCCAATAGGCCCTTTTTTTGCTACTGCACGTAAAACAGGTAAAGATACAAGATGGTCACCGCCTACAGTCAGTGGCTTTATACCAGCAGCCATGAGTGTGTCATAGAACTTAGTAATTCGGTCCATTGAGTCATGGATATCCGCAGGATTAGGTCCAACATCTCCTAAATCTGCAATATTTTTTATTTCAAACGGACGTGTTCCAAAAACTGGATGCTGCGCTCTTATCATAGTTGACGCATCTCTCACTTGTCTTGGGCCATGCCGCGGGCCGGGTCTGTTAGTCGTTCCGCTATCCCAAGGCACCCCTATCAGACCGATATCAACATCCTCAAAACGCGGGTGATCAACTGGCACATTTGGTAACCGCATAAATGTTGGCACTCCAGCGAACCTTGGCAGATCAAATCCGGATACAGGTTTAAAAAAAGAGTCTGGCACTGAATATTCCTTTATCTGAGTTCGACGTCACTTAGTTGCACTATATTTTTCTGTAATTTACTAAAATATAAAACGGTTTAACAAATCAATTTATATTTAGAAGATTTTGATTAAAAATTTAAATTTAAAGCAACTTATCAAGCGCCAATAAAATAGCACGAGGACCTTGGGTAATCCCACCTTTGGGACCTAATTCACTCGAATTCTGTTGCCAAGAATATATGTCAAAATGAATATATTTTTCTGGATTTTTTACAAATCTTCTCAAAAAAAGTGCCGCAGTTATTGATCCCGCAAATCCTCCAGCTGGAGCATTATCGAGATCGGCAATTTGAGGCTCAATGAGCTTATCGTACGGATCCCAAAAAGGCATCCGCCATACAGGGTCCATCGCCGCTACCGAAGCTTCAGATATCGCAGTGGCGTCACTATCGAGGCCTGCGTAAAACGGTGCGAGCTCAGCACCCAATGCAACTCTAGCAGCACCAGTTAAAGTTGCCATTGATATTATTAGATGCGGGTCGTCCTCTGATGCATAACTTAGCGCATCTGCNAGAATTAGTCTGCCNTCTGCATCTGTATTATTAATTTCGACACTCAGTCCTTTCCTGGAGTTTAGTATGTCACCAGGTCGAAAAGCGGTTCCTGCGATAGAATTTTCAACCGCCGGAATTAAGACCCGAAGCTGAAGTTCTATGCCTAGGCCCATAATTGCTCTTGCTAACGCCAATACATTCGCGGCACCGCCCATGTCTTTTTTCATAAGGCCCATAGAATTTCCTGGCTTTATATTCAGGCCACCCGTATCAAAGCATACTCCTTTACCCACCAAGGTAAGTTTAGGACCGCTACTGCCAATTTTTAAATCTATAAGTTTTGGTGTATTTTCTGATGCCGCGCCTACAGCATGTATCATTGGAAAATTCTTTTCAATCAANTCATCACCGGATATGACTTCNAATTTNGCGTTGAATTCATTAGCCAATTCTGTAGTCGATTTTTCAAGTTCTNGCGGTCCCAAGTGGTTGGCAGGAGTGTTTATCAGGTCACGCGCCAAAACCTCACCAGCCAAAACTGCCTCTATCCAAGCGGTATCTACATCGATTGGTTTTAAAAGTTTTACGCCACCAACCTCTGAGCTACTCTTATAATTTGTAAAATTATACTGAGACATAAGCCAGCCTAGAACCTCAAGTTTGGAGTTCTCTAAAGGAATATCACTTACTATCTTATAACACCCAGCGGGAAGCTTTTTAGCAGCGGCTGCAAGAAAAAACCTTCCTGAATTTCTATTATTCCTAGAGCCACAACCAAGAAGTGCAACTGGGTTCCTATTTTTTAACGGGCAAATTAACGCTTGCGCCAATTTACCCGAGAAGAAATGGAGTTTGCACCAGTCTGTTACCTCATCCCCCAGCTCAACCATTAAGTCTTCAAAAGTCTCTGGGGTGCAAATATATGTATCTATTGCATTATCCGAATTCTCAGCAAACCCAAACTTCATATTCCACCCCGTATCACTCTATTTATTATAAAGGTCCGTTTTAACATTATTTTATAAAGAAAAATAAGCCCAGACCTGATTGGCTTATTCTCAATTAACTAATGCAAACGGAAGCAGTAAAACTCTGCTTAAATTATTAGCACATGTCAGTTCAAAACATGGGCCATATATTAATCAATCACCTTTTTTCAGACAGCGCTGAGCCAAAACTTCTGCAATTTGAACCGCGTTGAGAGCGGCGCCCTTTCTTAGATTATCAGATACACACCATAGATTGAGCCCATTCTCAATTGTACTATCCTGACGTATTCTACTGATAAATGTGGCGAAGTCCCCGACACACTCAACGGGTGTGGTGTATCCACCATTTTCACGTTTGTCGACGACCATTATACCTGGTGCTTCTCGGAGTATATTTCTAGCCTCTTCCTCGTCCAGAAACTCTTCAAACTCTAAGTTTACTGCCTCACTGTGGCCAACAAACACCGGCACTCGAACACATGTCGCAGACACTTTTATTTTTGGATCGATAATTTTTTTGGTTTCCGCAACCATTTTCCACTCTTCTCTAGTGGTACCGTCTTCCATGAAGCTATCAATATGAGGAATTACGTTAAATGCGATTTGTTTAGTGAACGCCTCCGGGGAGACATCTTTTACGGGATTATATATCGCTTTCGTTTGCTCCCAGAGCTCATCCATACCACTTTTACCCGCACCAGAAACCGATTGATACGTACTTACTACAACTCTTTTTATTCCCGCTCTATCATGTAAAGGCTTTAGAGCCACAACCATCTGCGCAGTGGAGCAATTAGGGTTAGCAATTATATTTTTCTTGGCATAGTCATGAATAGCATCACTATTCACCTCTGGAACAATAAGCGGAACCTCAGGGTCATATCGATACAGCGAACTGTTATCTATAACGGCGCAGCCAGCTGATGCTGCCCTTGGGGCATGCTTTTTGGTTCCGTCTGACCCAATTGCAAATAAAGCAATGTCCCAACCTGAGAAATCAAAGGTTTCTAAATCTTTTGTGATTAGAGTATTATCGCCAAAGCTTACTTCAGTGCCCAATGACCTGCGGCTCGCCAAAACGGCGATTTCATCCACTTGAAATTGGCGTTCATAAAGGATGCTCAACATCTCGCGCCCAACGTTACCAGTGGCACCAACGACGACAACTCTGTAACCCATACCAAATTTCCCTCAGCTTCACTAAAAATTCAAAAATTAATTTTTCAGCCCTTTCGCTGAATCTTTTATCGACGCATACTGGCCGGAGACACGATATCGCCAAAGATACTCTGGCAAGACAGTTTCCATAGCAGTCGGCCGAATTTCTAGATCTGATAAGTCATTTGCGTCTGTCGATACAATATTATCTATTTGGAGATTTTTTACCTGATCTTGCGTTAATATGTTATTTGGAAATAGACCAAAAGTGATAGCTTTGAGTAAGTCTAGAGATTTCCCCATAATACCTGCCACAAAAAATGGTACCTTCAACATTAGGCGCCTTCTTTGGATGACGCCTAGCATGCGCTTCATTAATTCAGAAAAAGTCTCAATGTTTGGTCCACCTAATTCATAAATCCCAGAAATAGTACAATCTGAAAGTGCCTTTTCAACTGCAGACGCCACATCCCCAACATATACCGGTTGGAACTTAGTATGAGCCCCAACTAAAGGCAAAAATGGAGATAAAGTTGCCATTTGTGCAAATCGGTTAAAAAATTGATCTTCTGGTCCAAATATAATTGAAGGCCGTAGAATTGTTGCATCCGGAAAATACTTCAATACCGAAGCTTCTCCCAATGCTTTTGTTCTTGCATAATTACTTGATGACCCTTCATTGGAACCAATTGCTGATATCTGAATAAAGTTTACCACTCCATTCTCTGATGAAATTTTGGCGACACGCTCTGCACCTAATGCTTGAACGTCTTTAAACGTATTTTTACCAATCTCCGATAATATTCCAACGCAGTTCACAACTGCATTAGCACCAATAATTACTTTTGTAACAGAGGCATCATCTCTGATATTACAAAGTACAGGTTCAACTTGGCCAACAGCACCGTATTGCCTAACAAACAGCGCCTCGTTGGGACGCCTGACTGCAACTCTTACACGCCAACCTTGCTTAGCCATTCGTTGTGCTACATAACGCCCAACAAAACCAGATCCACCAAAAATGGTAACCAGTTTCGACATTCAGCTCTCCATTTTAAACTTCGCGCATTGCTTACAACTTGTGGTTCGTCGACACAAGCCGTGTAATAGGAAATTTAATTTTAAAAGTGCTCAAACAAAAGTTAGTGACACGCCTTACCTAACACCTTTAACCTCCAATAATTATATGGGAGAGGCGTTAAAAATCCTGCGGTAAGCATAAAAGGTATTACCCACCAAGTAAGAGTAGCACCACCGGTTAAGATAACGTCTGTTATATTCATGGCTGCTTCCATTGCTATCATTGAAATTAGTGACATACCAATTGCAGTTTTGAAGGCATTACTTAGCTCCATTTGCCTCCATAATATGACTGTCTCTAATATTATTGAAGTAATCAAACCATTTATTATCGCGAGCGTCATAATAGCCATCACTGGCCATTCAATTCCCGAAAATTGAAAAAATGCAATTGTCCCAAAATCACCTATGGAACAGCCAATCAAGCACCACATCGTATTATAGGATGATCGCCGCCAAGTATGCTTACAACGCCAATTTATTCCAGTTATATTGCTTATTTCAACCAATTTACGCTCCTTTAATTATATGATAAACCCTCCAGTAAGGGTAAAGTAAAGGGCAAAATCTTACTCTTACTAAAATTGCAGAAATCGATGTTAAATTAACCTAGTTTCTTTGGGCAGGACCAACATAATTCCACTCCCCACCCAAAGATCTGCACTTCATCCCAAGCTGGTCGCTTCCCTTGAAGTGGCTCCAAAGGTAGGTCGTTCAGTAGAAAGTCAAAAACTTTTTATGCTTTCTATACTATAGCACTTCTTCAAACAATGCCCGTACATTCGTTTCGTTTAATTCCACAGGATTGCCGCCACAACTTGGGTCACTTAAAGCACCATTTACAAGCTTTTCTAAATCTGGGTTCTCAACGCCCAAATCACCTAGCTTTGACGGAATATTAAGTGACGCATTAAACTGATCGACAAAAGCCTTAAAACCTGAAAACCCATTTTTTATACCCAGGTAACCTGAAACTGAGTCAAAACGCTCCTGAATTTTTAATTCATTCAATCTAAGCACTGCTGGCATGCAAACCGCATTAGTCGTTCCGTGATGTGTATGATGCATAGCGCCAATTGGATGACTGAGCGCATGAATGGCACCAAGTCCTTTTTGAAAAGCTGTCGCACCCATTAATGCCGCTGACATCATATTTGCTCTAGCCTCAACATCGCTTCCGTCCAAGTAAACTTTCCCAAGATTTTCAATGACAAGTCGCATTCCCTCCACTGCGATACCTTGGCTCATTGGGTGGTAATGTGGGCTCGAAAATGCCTCTACACAGTGTGCGAATGCATCCAAACCGGTACCAGCAGTTATTGATTTTGGCATTTCAACGGTTAGCTCTGGATCGCAAATGACAACTTTTGGCAAAATTTGTGGATGGAAAATAATTTTCTTCTCAGCAGTAGCAGAATTAGTCAGAACGCTAGCTCTTCCAACTTCGGATCCAGTTCCAGCAGTTGTTGGCACCGCAACAATAGGAAAAATTGCGTCTGACTTTGCACGCGTCCACCAATCAGATACATCTTCGAAATCCCAAACTGAGCGATCTTGACCAACCATAAAAGCAACTAATTTCCCTAGATCTAAGCCTGAACCTCCTCCAAAGGCTATTACGCCATCATGATTTCCTTCTGTAAATGCAGCTATACCTGCATCTAAATTTTTCTCATTAGGGTTTGGATCAACATTCGAAAAAATAGCTTCGCCCAGACCAGCTTCTTTCATTAACTGCAAAGTTCTGGATGTTATTGGAAGATTACTCAAACCTTTATCAGTAATCAAAAGTGGTTTTTTAATATTTGCTTGATTACAAGCATCAGAAATTTCCCTTATTCGACCAGCGCCAAATTTTATTTGTGTAGGATATGACCAATTTCCAATTAGTGTCATTGCGTTACTTTCTTCAGATGGTAAGATTTAGGCCGTGTAAGATTATGATAACCAATGATCGACAGACCACCACCACTACCCGTATTTTTACAACCAGTCCAACAAAGCGCTGGATCAAGGTAATCAGCACGATTTAGAAATACTGTCCCTGT
>JGI24820J26691_1000661_pt1 | contig 10491 bp, 9 predicted proteins | sample METZYME_5_50m_FD_26691 | JGI IMG/M metagenome (IMG submission 26691) | reverse complement strand
AAATTTAAGATCATTGAACCTGACAATAAAAAAATAATAACCAACATGCCCATTTGCAAGAAAATAATTTTAAGAGGAAATAAGGATTCATATCCATCTGCTCTTAACTTTACAACTCTTTTAGGAAATATTAACAATCCAATTACAGAGTATATGCACAACACAAAACTCATTATCATCCAGCTTGAAGCAATATTATCTTTATTAAAAATTGCAAAAGGTATTAGGGCGCAGAACATTGCACCAAAAGCAGAATATGTCAGCAGCTGAACTCTAAAATTATCTGGATCACTAAAACCATCTTTGGCCCTGCTCAAAGCTATTAGAATGGCAGAGAAACCAACAATTCCTAATGCGACTTCAGCAATAACCTGAAGCGCTCTAAAATCAATTTCCATAAATAAATTATATATTAAGTGGTAGGGATGGAGGGAGTCGAACCCCCACGCCTTGCGGCACTTGGTTCTAAGCCAAGCGTGTCTACCAGTTCCACCACATCCCCAGGCTTAGGCATTATATATAGATATATGATTTAAGTGGAGGTTTTTTTAAAGATCGTAGTTAAGTAAATTTTTTCTATGTTTATGAATAACAATTAATCCAATTAACGTAAAAAAGCCCAACGTTGTTGTAATAATGTCATGAAACTGAAAACCCTCATAAAACAGTCCAGAAACTTTTCCTACTAACATAAACGCAACCAAATATATTAAGACATGTCCAAGTTGAACTTTTGAGGATGAAAAAATAAACCTTATTAGAATATAACCAGAGGCAACAAAAACTCCTGACATTGTCCTTATAAAGTTTGCTGCAGAGGTTCCTCTTTCAATATTTTCAAAAGCAGGATACCAAGTAAAATCAGGCACAAACATACCTATTATGCCCATNACAATAGAAACAGAGCCTATAATCAATAAATATNCTTTAAAAACTGTATTCATATAACTCCCAACATATATAGCGCAAGCATAAATGAGAGACNNCCGAAGGCCATCCATATGTACATTTCTTTAAAATTATTAAATTTATATGAATTTATTGCAAGAAAACAGCAAAAAATTGGAGCAACCACTAGAACCCCATATCCAATCAAAATCGCAAGTGGTATAAATGCTAAAAAAAGAAAGACCTGTAAAACAAATTTATTCATATTTTGTATATTTATTATATATATTTGTTGTTAATTTACCTCTTCATCTAAAATAGTTTGAGTTTGAGCAGTATTTATTTGGGTCTGTATCTCAAGAATTGTTTGATTAAGCTGATTTTTGTAGTTATTTAAAGCCTGAACAGTATCATCCATTAACATTAGCTGAGTATCAATGGAACTTAAATTAAGCTTAATAATATTTAAGTCCTCAGCAGAAGAACCTAAGCTCTCAATATTTTGAATATTTTTTTGAATATTTTGCCTCATATCCAGTAAATTTGATTCGTTTGTATCTATGTCCTTATTTAACTGATCTACCAAATTTTCAATATTGGTTAGTTGTTCTGTTAATTTTTGAATATTAACTTTGTTTCGTTTGTTACTAAGATCCCATAATTTTCTTATTTCTTTATCTAGAAATTGAATAGAAGATGCGATATCGGTGATAGTGTCATTATTAGTTTCATCAGCTATATTAATCTGCTCTTCAATTATAGATAAACGCTCATCAATTAAGCTCATTGATGATTTATCGGTTTCTGTTTCAAAAACCTGCCATATCCACAAGAAAAGAATACTCATAAAAGCAATTACATAAATAAAACCAATTAAAAGACCTCCCTTATTAGAGTTGCTTAAGTAACTGGGTAGTTTTTTTTCAACTTTCATTTCTTTAATTTTTATAATTAAAATATTTGTTATTTAGCATATAATAATTATCTATTTTACCTTAACTTATTAATGTATTTATGAATTTAGACTTTTCTGATGATCAAAAGTTCCTTCAAGAGGAAGCAAGAAAGTTTCTTGAAAAAGAGCAAGCTCTTTCAAGAAACAGATCTGTACTAGAAAATAATTCAAATGTTGATCTAGATTTATGGAATAAGATTGTTGAACTTGGTTGGACTGGTATTAGAATTCCTGAGGAATATGACGGACTTGGCCTTGGTCATCTAGAGCTTTGTGTTATTGCTGAAGAATTAGGTAGATTTTTAGCACCGGTACCCTTTTCTTCTTCAGTATATCTTTTCACAGAAGCAATAATTAACTATGCGAATGAAGAAATAAAAAGCAACATTTTACCAAAATTAGTAAATGGAGAAGTTATAGGTACATTTGCAGTTGCTGAAGAAATGAAGGCGCCTTCAGCTGATAATATTAATCTTTCAAGCAATAACGGTAAATTAAATGGAGTCAAAATTGCTGTCCCAGATGCTGAAGTAGCAACTCATGCAATAGTTGTTGCTAAAACTGATAACGGCATTTCATTGCAATTAGTTGATCTATCCTCTGATGGTATAACAATTGAAAAGCAAGAGAATATTGATGAAAGCCGAGGTTATTTCTCAATATCTTTTGAAAATGTTGATAGTCAATTAATTGGTGATGAAACAGGTGGTTGGAATTTATACGAATTTCTAATAAACCAAGCGGCGGTGCTTTTTGGATATGAGCAAATTGGAGGATCGCAGGCTGCACTTGATATGGCTATTAATTATGCCAAGGAAAGATATGCCTTTGGCAGGCAAATAGGTTCTTTCCAAGCTATTAAGCACAAACTTGCTGATATGTATATTGCCCTTACTCTTGCAAAATCGAATTGTTACTATGCTGCTTGGGCTTTGTCTACAAATGCATCTGACCTACCATCTGCATCAGCAACAGCTAGAGTAAGTGCTACCAAAGCTTTCCAACTGTGCTCTAAAGAAAATATTCAAACTCATGGTGGCAACGGATTCACTTGGGAATACGATTGTCATATGTTCTATCGACGTTCAAAGCTTTTATCGCTAAATATAGGATCTCTAAGCAATTGGAGAGAGAAATTAGTTACAAGCCTTGAGCAATCAAATATAAATTAGGAAGAAAAATGGATTTTAATGATACCCCTGAACAAGCAAAATTTAGAAAAACTTGCCGTGAATGGCTTGAGAAAAATGCTACTTTAAAAGAGTCATCCTCAAAAGAGGCTTCTTTTGCAAATAAAGATATCATCGAAGAAGCAAAAGCATGGCAAAAAAAGAAATATGAAGCGGGTTGGGCAATGCTTCACTGGCCAAAGGAATATGGAGGAATAGGAGCAACGCCTATTGAAAGAATCATATGGGCAAATGAGGAATCTAAATTTGATGTACCTAAGGGTATTTTTGAGATTGGTCTGGGAATGTGCGGACCTGTAATGATGCAATATGCTTCTGAAGAACAAAAAGAAAGATATTTACCTCCAATGGCAGAGGGTAAGGAAATTTGGTGCCAATTATTTTCTGAGCCATCAGCTGGTTCAGATGTTGCTGGTTTAAGAAGCAAGGCAGTTCAAGATGGTGACAAATGGATTATTAATGGACAAAAAGTTTGGACTTCTGGAGCACATTTTTCTGATTATGGAATCCTTGTTGTTAGGCATGATCCAAACCTAGAAAAACATAAGGGCCTTACTTTTTTCTTTGTAGATATGAAATCTCCAGGTATAGAAGTTAAACCAATCAAACAAATCACAGGTGGATCTAGTTTTAATGAAGTTTATTTCACTGATGTTGAAATACCTGACTCGCAAAGACTTGGCGAAATAGGAGATGGCTGGAAAGTAGCGATAACTACTCTTATGAACGAAAGATTAGCTGTTGGTGATGCTGATGGAGTGGATGTTGAAGATGCCTTTAAGTGGGCAAAAACTCAAGATAGTCTTGGAGAGCCTCTTTTAAATAATAAAGCAGCAAGAGAATCTATTGCAGATTGGTATTGTGAGGCAAATGGATTAAAAAATACCAAACTTAGAACAATGTCAGCTTTATCAAAGGGTGATACTCCAGGTCCGGAGGCATCCATTACAAAAATTGTGAGTGCTGGAAAGCTTCAAGATATAGGAAATTTTGGTATCGATTCGATGGATATGGCTGGAATGTTAAAATCTGATGATCCTGATATTAAAAGATTCCAAAATGCGTGGCTTGGTGCACCAGGTCTTAGAATCGCTGGCGGAACAGACGAAATATTAAGAAATATTATTGCTGAAAGAGTCCTAGGTCTGCCTCAAGATCCAAGAGCAGATAAAGGAGTTGCATACAAAGATATCCCTTCGGGAAATTCTTAATCTTAAGCTAACGAAATAAGGTTAAAAACTTTAGAAAATTAGTATTGCCGCCTGATATTTCAATTGAACCAGTTGCAATAGAAGATACTGGGCTTTTTAAATCCTGTAAGTATCCGCTTTAATTCAATTTCTTCAGTTTCGATCTCCAAATCGCAATCCTTTTGGTTTGAATCACTAATTACAGCTACATCATTTCTTAATGTGATAATTTTTGAATGACCTGAGGTAAAGTTAAAACAAACTTTATAGAGAGAACCGTCATGATTATTTGGATTGAATCTTACTGACATAACATCAAATAATGTATGTATCGAAATGTTTTCTAATATTGAATCATTAATATTTAGTAATGGTGAAAACTCAAAGCTCTTATTTAATTCTAATGCAGATGCTAGAAAGTAATTCCGTTTATTAGGATTTGAGGACCTTGAACCTTCATATATCAAAGCTTCTTGTCTTAATTCTCTGACCTCATCTGTCAATAAATCTAATGAGATTAAATAATCGCTGAGTTCAAGCGCCCACTGCATATCATCATTATTCACTGCTATCTTTAATTGATTTATTAGTTCTGAACTTCCGCCCGCAAGTTGAGAAATTCTCTTAGCTTTCTCTGACCTTGAGAGTGGATCCAACTCAGCAGGATTGCCATTAAACCATCCTAAATATCCATTAAATATACTTTTTACTGACCATCTTACTGTTCCGTAGAATTCTGATAAAAAAGGTGAGGCTGCGATGTTAGATGGAAGTTTAATCATTTCAGCAATTTGATCAGGGTAATATCCCAAATTCATAAGTCTTATTGTCTGATCATGAATGTATTGAATGGCATCTCTGTATGTTATTAATATATTTTCAATTTTTTCTGAGCCAGTAACCGGACGCGTATGACTTGGAAATAAATATTCTGGTTGAAATTCAATCATATGATCAATACTATCAACCCACCCAGTTACATCTCTGTGAGTAGTTCCTCTTATAGTGTATAAATTTGGAAAAGTTTTATAAACATTATCGCCTGGCATAAGTGATTTATGTTTTGGAAGCCAAACAAAAAGCTGATCGTTAGTCTCACCGGGAGCATGATAAAGCTCTATCTCAATTCCTGAGATTGTAATTTTCAAATCATCTGCAAAAGTTAAATCAGGTTTTAAATACCCATTAGGTGATTTAGATACGTTCAAGCTTGGTCCAATGCCTACATTAATTAAGTCTTTTTCTGGTAAAAAAGTTCCGAACATTCTTGAGCTTCTTTTGGTAATTATGGGATTTATTATCCCCATAATACGCTGAACATAATAATCGGTATCCTCATGAGCAATAATCTGAGGTTTTGATGCTTGAGTATTTAAATAATAAGCTGCTCCAAAAGTATGATCGCCATGATTGTGAGTATATATAATTGCTTTAATAGGCTTTGAATCTTTTTTTCTGAACAAACCATATATTTGCTCTGCATCATACGTGCTATCTGCAGCATCAATTATTATATTCCCATCACTACCCTCCACCATTATTGAATTCGCAATACCAAAACCAATAGCAAAGTGTATTTTTCCTCCTGGGGTTTCAAAAGAAATTACTTCCTTATTAAATTCCTCAGAATGTTCAACAAGTTCCTCAACAGACGAAATTGATGGAATTTCAATAATCTCTTCTTTTTTATCTGAGCAGGAATAAAGAAAAATTAAAACTAGAAGAAATGAATATCTAATCAAGATAATTTGCTTACAAGAAGCTTATCATTATTTCATCTACCAAAATTGCTGATGCTTCATCAGATGAAATTGATCTATTAGAGCCATCTCGCCAAACCGTTACTACAGTCCAAACTGTTTTATCTTGTTTAAGATCTTTTAAATTTATTCTCAAGATATTCTCTGTTACTGTATACACATCATCTCTTAGTCGATAATAATCCCAATAATAACGAGAATAATAGTAATTCATTCGATCTGACTCAACTGATTCTTTAGTGGTAAAGTTGATTTCGAAAGTAAGATTTGACTCTTTGTTGTAATTTAAGCCTCTTTCTGAAAGAGCATTTTTTAAATTTTCTCTAAATTTCTCCAAAACAATTGGATTAATCTCTGCGCTTATATTTGAACTATTTATCTTTATATGAAAATCGTTATAATTATCTAGATTGAATGTCTCAATTGAGTCAACTTGAATATTAGATTGTGTAGTAGAACAGCCAATCATTACAATCATACTTAAGAGTGTTGCGATATATTTCATAGGTAGTATTTATTTTTATGTTTAATTTAGAAGATCAAAAATATATAAAATTATTAGACCTTAATGCACAAATATATAACGAATCTGAATTCAATTGCAAGCATATTCATTTAGAATCAAAAAGCGATGAAAAAGTTTTTATGGTTGCCTTTAGAACCATTCCGGAAGATTCAACAGGTGTAGCTCACATTCTTGAGCATACTGCATTATGCGGGTCAAGAAAATATCCAGTAAGAGATCCCTTCTTTATGATGATCAGAAGATCTCTAAATACTTTCATGAATGCATTCACATCTAGTGATTGGACAGCTTATCCATTTGCGACACTTAACGACAAAGACTTTAAAAATTTATTAAGCGTTTATCTTGATTCATCATTTTTTCCAAACCTTGATAGATTAGACTTTTTTCAAGAGGGTCATAGGCTTGAATTTAAGGAAGAAGACAATATCAATAGCGAACTAGAGATTAAAGGTGTCGTTTTTAATGAAATGAAGGGTGCGATGAGTTCAATTTCGAGTCAGTTATGGCATGGAATGTCAAAACATTTATATAACTCTTCCACCTACAAACATAATAGTGGTGGTGATCCAGAAAACATCATAGATCTGACACATGAATATTTAGTTAATTTCCATAAAAAACATTATCATCCATCAAACGCAACCTTCTTTACCTTTGGAGATGTCGATCCATCTGAAATTCAAGAATTTATAGGTAAAAATGTTCTCACAAATTTTGAACCGTCGGACGAAAAAATATTTGTAGAAAATGAAGATAGAATATCCTCACCTAAAAAAGTTTCAGAATTTTATAACCCACTTCCAGATGACGAGGACAATCATCATGTAGTTTTAAGTTGGTTATTAGGTGAAAGTCATGATCCTGTCGAGTTATTAGAATCATATCTAATGTCAAATATACTTCTAGATAATTCTGCATCACCTCTCAGGAAAACTCTAGAAAGTACAAAACTTGGTAAATCATTATCTCCACTTACAGGATTGGAGACCGATCACAAAGAACTTGTTTTTGCTGCTGGACTCGAAGGTGTTGGTTCTAATTCACAAGAAAAAGTTGAAAAATTAATAATAGATTGTCTTAAAAAAGTAGTTAAAAATGGTATACCAAAAGAAGTAATAGATTCTTCACTTCATCAGCTAGAAATTAGACAGCGTGAAATAACAGGCTCTGGAATGCCATATGGCCTTCAAATAATGCTTAGTTGTCTTCCTGCTTGTATTCATAATGATGATCCACTTAAAGTTCTTGATTTGGATAGCTCATTTTCTGTTGTTAAAGAAAACCTTAAAAATGATAAGTATATTGAGAATCTCATAGAGAAAAAGCTTATCAATAACGATCACAGGCTAAACTACTCATTGATTCCTGATTCTTCACATAATAAGAAAAATGAGGAAAAACTACTCAAAAAAATTCAAGAAAAAACAGAATCTCTGACTGAAAAAGATAAAGTTGATATTAATTTGCTCGCAAAAGATCTCAAAGAAAGACAAAACAAAGAGGACGATCCTGAAATTCTTCCAAAAGTTACTAAACAAGATATTCCATTAAAAAGAAATTATCCAAAAGTAAATAAATCTAAAATTAATCAGACTACAAATCATTACTATAAGACTGGTACTAATGGTATAACTTATCACTCAGCGCTTTATCCATGCTCTAATTTAAATACAGAAGAATTTAAGATTGCTTCTCTATTTGCAAATACATTAACTGACGTCGGAATAGGCAATATGAACTTTGAAGATGTCCANAAAATTCAATCTGCTTATACCGGTGGTATCTCNGCNTCTTTTANATTAATTCCTGATGAAAATAATGAACANACATTAGCACTTCAAATAACTTCAAAATGTCTAGAAAAAAATGAGAAAAAAATGCAGGATCTTATTAATAATACTGCTTCAAAATCTAAATTTACTGAAAAGGAAAGAATTAAAGATTTACTAAATTTCATCTCCTCTGCTAATGAAAGATCGCTCATTCAAAATGGTCATGTGCTTGCTATGAGCAATGCAGGAGCTCAAGTTAACAATATTGCTGCAACGAGTGATATGGGTTCTGGAATTAATTTTATTAGCAATACAAGCAAGTTAGCAAAAAATATTGATAAAAATGAAAATTTAGAGAGATATATTGATATCCTCCAATCGATTAAAAATAAAATTGAATTTAATCCAATTCATACATTTACCGCCTCGACTATTGATAAAAAAGATTCTGAAATTTTTTTAAAGTTTGAACAAAANAGCGAAAAAAAGCTTAAACANGACTTATTTGATATTCAACAAGATAAAATTGGCTGGATAACAGGAGCTCAGGTTTGTTACTGTGCTGAGGCATTTCCAACTGTCGATATGCTTCATGATGATGCTCCTGCTTTAACTGTCCTTGGAGCAGTTCTAAGAAATGGATACCTCCACTCAGCAATAAGGGAAAAAGGTGGAGCATATGGCGCTGGTGCCATGCAAGACTCAAAAAATAAGATATTCAAGTTTTTTTCATACAGAGATCCAAAATGTACGGATACGTTTAATGAGTTTGCTAACTCAAGAGAATGGTCATTAAAAAATATTTCTGAATCACAGCTTGATGAAGGTATTTTGGGTGTAATATCTGGAATTGATAAACCATTGTCACCATACGGTGAAGCTATGAGTGATTTTGGCGCAAACATTGATAATAAAGACATTGAATCAAGACTTAATTTCAGAGCAAAAGTAAAGGCATGTAATGTCAGTGATCTTGTAAATGTTGCCAGAAAATATTTGTTCAATGAATCAAAAATGTCAATTATTGCTGGTGAAAACTATATAGATGAAATTACAAAATTAAATTTCAAAGTTAAAAACATCTAATCAAAAAAATAAAAATCTTTTCTTCTTAAGCTGTTTTGCACATCCCCAATATTGCTGTTGATATTTTGTTGATCTTGCTTGAACACGATCAGCAACTTTGATTAACCATTGTTTTTTTCTATAAGTCTTTTTATCAAAACCACTATATCCCTCGTGATAGGCCAAGTAGAGAGACCTTGCATCAGTCTTTTCAAATCCCTGGTAATAACCTTTGCTTGCATACCAGCCAATAAAATCTGCTGAATCGCTAAAATCTTTCCTGTTCGCTCTAGTATTGCCTGTCTCATCTTTATAATCGTCCCATGTTTTTGTTAGTGCTTGAGAATAGCCTACAGCAGAAGACGGTCTAAACCATGGTATAACACCAAGAATCTTTTCTCTTTCTGGCCTAGCATCAGATTTAAAACTTGATTCTTGATGTACGAATGACATCAAAACATATGGTGGTATCTTCCATCTTTTTTCACTTCTAATTGCTGCTTTATACCAGCTTCTTTTTTCTTGAAAAATTAGGCAGAGATTATCGGGATTTTCTGGAGGCCTAACAACACATGACTGTATCAACAGCAAAGATAAAACGATGCTAAAAAAACTTGTTTGGTTCATCTNTTAATATTAANTAATCGTTTTCTGATAATACCTTTATACCTAATTCATTAGCTTTCTTCAATTTTGATCCTGCATTTTCACCAACTATTATAAAGTCGGTNTTCTTAGAAACACTGGATGTTACTTTCGCGCCAAGCCTTATTAAATTTTCCTTGATTTCATCTCTTGAGTATTGAGTTAATTTTCCAGTTAAAACAATTTGTTTATTCAATAAAGGCATATCTTCTTTTGATAAAGATTTCATTTGTTTTATCTTTAGATGAGGCAATAAACGATTCAAAAAATCACTAACAAAATCATTTTGAAAGAAGTTAATAATGTTTGTTGCTACTTTAGGACCAAGATCATCAACTTTAATTAGATCATAAAAATCTGCTTTAACAAATTTGTCTATATTTCTGTATTCATTTGCCAGATTTCTAGATGTTGCTTCACCAACCTCAGGTATACCTAATGCATAAATGAGTCTTGATAGATCAATATTTCTTGATTGCTCAATCGACTCAATCAAA
>JGI24820J26691_1000660_pt1 | contig 10494 bp, 9 predicted proteins | sample METZYME_5_50m_FD_26691 | JGI IMG/M metagenome (IMG submission 26691) | reverse complement strand
TCATTAAGCAAATCATTAGGAGAGGTTTGATTCCCAGGGGTATACCTCGGACTTAAGTGAGTCAGAATTAGTTTCTCAACATTTGCTTTCGCAGCAATCTGAGCGGCCATTGTGGCAGTTGAATGTCCGCGTTCGTAAGCCATTTCCGTTTCTTTATAAGAATAAGTTGATTCATGGATTAGTAGATCGGCTTCTCTAGAAATATCAATTGCTGATTCTGTATATACAGTGTCTGTGCAATAAACCACGCTTACCCCAGATCTAGGTGGACCACAAAAGTCTTTCCCAGAAAAAATTCGACCATCTTCTAATCTCACTTCCTCCCCTCTCTGTAGGGCTGCATAAACTGGACCAGGAGGTATTTCTTTAAATTTCGCTTTCTCTATGTCGAATCTACCTGGTCTAGTTTTTTGATTCACTCTGTAAGCAAAAGATGGGATTCGATGCTTGAGTGGAGCAGTTTTAACTTCTAAGTCGGAATCTTCAAATAAAATTTTTTGATTAATAGCTGCATTTTCGACCCTGTGGAATTTAAGAGAGTAAGCCAATCTGCTCGAGCTGTTGTAAAGACAAGAATCAATAAAGTTTTTCAGAGGAGCTGGCCCAAACAACTCAATTCCAGAGCTGCTGCCTGCTAATCCAATACTTGCTAGAAGCCCAGGTAGACCATAGATATGATCCCCATGCATATGGGTAATAAATATTTTTTTTATTTGAGATAACTTAAGATTGCTTCTTATAAATTGATGCTGTGTCCCTTCACCACAGTCGAACAACCACAATTCTGATCTTTGTGGAGGCTTTATTACCACAGCCGATACGTTCCTGTTAAGAGTTGGAACCCCTGAACTTGTTCCTAGAAAAGTGACTTGCAAGTTTTTCCCCTTTTAAGACTTGGTGACATTGACCTCTTTGACCACTGGTGGATCTTCTTTCTTATAGGCAAAATTAGTATCTAAATCCAATTTTTATTGTGAGCGCACCATCAAAAAGAAATTCTGGATGGGCAATAATTTTTATTGCTATATTTTTCATCACTCCATTAAAAGCGATTGCGGCAAAAGAACCAATAATGCGTATCTTGGTTGGTAATGGAAATAAAGCAAGATTTAGAGCAGATAATGAAGAAAACATTTTTGTTCAAGGTACATCTCCTGATCATAGAAGAATTAAATCTTTAAGTTTAGTTTATAAAAATAATAAGGTTAAGTATTCAATTAATAATAACTTAAATACATGGTTCGAATTACCAAATAATTTTAATTTAATTCTTAAAAATGGTGATAAGAGAGGGATTTGGTTTGAGAATAAAAGATATGCTGGAGAATTAAGAATTTCATTAAACGATAAGAAATTAAATATAATTAATCATTTAAAATTAGAAAAGTATTTGAAAAGTGTCGTTGGTAGTGAAATGCCTAAAGAATTTCCTCTCGCAGCACTACAAGCGCAGGCTATTGCTGCAAGAACTTATGCATTAAAACTTTTAGATAAAAATAAATTATTTGATCTACAATCAACACAAGATAGCCAAGTATATTTAGGCCTTGAATCTGAAACATCAAAAATAAATAGGGCAGTCAAAAGTACAAATTCACTTGCTTTATTTTATAGAAATAAGCTTATTAATTCTGTTTTTCATAGTAGTTCTGGAGGTAGAACTGAGAATAGTGGTCAAGTTTGGAAGTATCAATTTCCTTATTTAAAAAGTGTTGTAGACTATGATCAAAATAGTACAAAATATAGATGGAAGAGTGAATTTACCTCTGTTGAATTGAAAAAAAAATTTCCTAAACTAGGTGGAATAAATAGTATTCAGATTATTGATAAAAGTAATACTGGAAGAGCCTTAAAAATTAGAATNCAAGGAAATAATGAAAATAAGATTATCTCAGGTAAAGAGTTAAGAAAAAGATTAAAATTACTTAGTACTAAATTTGAAGTCTATTTGAGATTTAACCAAATTAATCAAGATAAAAAATATAATTTTGCTGATAATATAGTTGATGAATCTTCTCTACGAGCTCTTCCGCCGATCCCAGTAAATCATTTTCTAGTAGTCGAAGGATATGGCGCTGGTCACGGGGTGGGGATGAGTCAATGGGGTGCAAAATCTATGGCTGAAAGAGGAGCGAATTTCAGTGAAATTCTAAAACATTATTATACAGGTGTGCAAATAAAAACCTATAAGTGAATTATATAAAAGGTATAAATTATTATCAAAAGATATAGATTTATTGCCTTTAGCCAATTGCATCGAAAACAACTTTAGGTTTGATTGTATAACTTTCATCTGAATTTGCTATGCCTAGTATTTTCCTTTCTTTGTCGAATACTAATATATTTTTTGTATGAGTAATATTATCTTCAATACCATTATTCTTTCCTATCTTTAAACGTTCAATATTGTCTTTAAAACTTATCTTTCTTCCTGAGCGCCAACTTATAATATCTTCTTCAGAAGATAATTCAAAAGATGAAAGATGTTTAAAAAAGATATTAGGATTAAGAACTTTAGGTTTTTTATCCTCTGGGTAAAATTCTAATTTCTCAGGAAGTACAACCGAATGCTTTTCATTGAAACTATATGCTTTTGTACGGCGCAACTTTTTTAAATAGCCACCGCATCCGATTTTAGCTCCAATGTCTCTAGCTAATGATCTGATATATGTTCCTGTTGAGCAGTTAACGTCAACTAATAACTCACCTTTGTTTTGAGACCAGCTTATTAAATTTAATTTATTTATCGTAACTTTCTTAGGAATTAAATCAAATTTTTCTCCTTTTCTTGCTTTCTTGTAAGCTCTCTCTCCTTTAACGTGAACACTGGAAAAAATAGGAGGCTTTTGTAATATCTCTCCTCGAAAATTTTCAAGTAGATAATTTAAATCATCTTCGCTAATTAATGGCCAGTTTTTTGATTCTATAATTTCTCCTTGCATATCATCAGTATTCGTAGATGTGCCCAACTGAATGATGCCTATATAACTTTTAGTTCCTTGTAAATAAGAGATTAATCTAGTCGCATTACCTATTGCTATAGGGAGTACTCCTGTGACTAAGGGATCTAAAGTTCCACTATGACCAATTTTTTTTATACCAAATACTTTTCTAAGTCGGCTGACGCAATCGTGAGAAGTAAGACCAGCAGGCTTATCAATGACAACAAATCCAAAAGGTTTTTCCAAAATTAATGTTGAAGGTTGAGGGCAAAGGTGAAATGATTGTTCAAGTAGCCCTGAACATTTAGAGTTATAACTCAGTGTGTTCAGTGAGCCAAATAATATGACCAATTTAGATTTAAGTATTTCATGTTTCCTTAAAGATGGATTTAGTCTAAAAAGTCATCTAATTGATTTCCTTACTATTAATAATGATGAATTAGAGCAAAGGTTGCTTAACGGTGTCGATGATTTGGCCGCTTTGCATCCAGGAGCATTTACTGAGAATAATGCAAGCGATTTTTATGAAGAAAAAGTAGGAGATGCTCATTTAATAGATCTAGCATCTTGGCATTTAAATAGTTCTAATTACATAGCTGATACTCTTCGATTACAGCAAAAATTTGCTTCTGGAAAAGTTTTAGATTTTGGTGGAGGTATTGGTACGCATGCTCTTGCTGCCTCATTTTTGCCAGATGTTGAACATGTTTGGTTTGTGGACCTCAACCCACAAAATCGCAGTTTTGTAGAATATAGGTCTAAGGAATTGGGTATCGAAAAAAAGATTTCTATCTTTAGAGACTTAGAAAGCACCTCTGATGTAATTTTTGATTCTCTTGTTTGTTTGGATGTCCTTGAGCATCTTCCAGATCCAGCTAAACAATTGGAGATATTTTTGAAAAAACTTTCACCAAAAGGAGTAGCTCTAATGAATTGGTATTTTTATAAAGGCGAGAATGGAGAGTATCCTTTTCACTTTGACGATCCAAGTATGATTGAAAATTTCTTTTCTACTTTACAAACAAAGTACCTAGAGGTTTTTCATCCTTTTTTAATTACTACACGAGCTTATAAACCTTTACCAAAATAAATTAGATTTCTTACGCTGCGGAGATGTTAATTCTTTTTCTATTTTTTAATCCTCTACGAATGCTTTCAAAATGAACTGAACCATCAGTTAAGGCGAAAAGAGTATCGTCTTTCCCTCTACCTACATTTATTCCTGGAAGTATAGAAGTGCCTCTTTGGCGAATAAGAATAGACCCAGCAGTTACTTTCTCGCCGCCATAAGCTTTTACTCCAAGTCTTTTGGAGTTTGAATCTCTTCCGTTTCTAGTTGAACCTGTACCTTTCTTGTGAGCCATGATTTATGTAACTTTTTAATTTTTAATTATTTAGATTCTACTTTACTAGCAGTGCTCTTAGCATCTTTTGTCTCTTTTGATTTTTTCATATTTGATCCTACAGATATTGATTGAACTAAAACTCTTGTAAGTTCTTGACGATGGCCATTTTTTCTCCTTGTCTTTTTCTTTGGTCTCATTTTATATACGATTATTTTAGGACCTCTTCTGTGCTCAAGGACTTTAATTTCAACTTTTGCATCTTTTACATAAGGTTTCCCAACCTTCAAATTTTTACCATCGTTAAAAAGTAGGACTTTGTCAATTGTTAAAATTTCATCAGCTTCTGCGTGGCACCTATCTAAATCGTAATAACGATTAGGTTGAAGCCAGAATTGCTTCCCAGAAGCTTCAACTATCGCATAAGTTTTATCTTGTGAGGCTTCTTTTGCAGAAGATGATTTTTTATCAGCCATGATTATTGGTGACACGTTAAGGCTCGAAATAAATAAAAGGGTGGTTCCTTTTTTTAATCGATTAAGCCTTAATCGTAATCGTAATCGAAAAACAAGATAACATTTTGGCTTTTTGTTGGTTATTTAGTCAAGATCATAGAAGGGCATATCTCCATAGATTTTTTCAGAGGTTTTAAATGAATGCAAGAAAGACATATATCCTCAAGCTATATGTGGCTGGGAATACTCCAAACTCTATGAGGGCTTTGAACACTTTGAGAGAAATTTTAGAAAGTGAATTCAAAGGTGTCTATGCTCTCAAAGTTATTGATGTCTTGAAAAGTCCTCAATTAGCTGAAGAAGACAAAATACTTGCTACTCCAACTTTATCTAAGATTTTACCTCCACCTGTCAGAAGAATAATTGGTGACCTATCAGACAGAGAAAAGGTGCTAATTGGATTGGACCTTTTGTATGATGAACTGTCAGATCAAGAAATGTTTTATTCTTCAGATAAATAATGGCGTTATTCAAACAAGAAGTAAATGAATTCTTAAGCCCAACCGATAACGAAGCAATTCTTAGTGTTTTTTTATTATGTTTTATATATATAAGAGCTCTTAGTGTTCTTCAATAAAAAATTCGACCAAAAATGCATGTTCAAAAACTCCCCACTGGAATTGAGGGCTTTGATGATATTTGCCATGGTGGGTTGCCAAATGCGCGCAGCACTTTAGTTAGCGGAACATCAGGTACAGGTAAAACAGTATTTTCGCTGCAATACCTTCATCATGGAATATGCAATTATGATGAGCCTGGGATTTTTGTTACTTTTGAAGAATCCCCTTTAGATATCGTTCGAAATGCTGCAAGCTTTGGTTGGGAATTGCAAGGATTAATTGATCAAAATAAACTTTTTATTTTAGATGCATCTCCAGATCCAGATGGTCAAGATGTGGCTGGAAGTTTTGACTTATCAGGATTAATTGAAAGAATCAGTTATGCGATTAGAAAGTTTAAAGCTAAGAGAGTAGCAATAGATTCTATGACAGCAGTTTTCCAACAATATGACGCTATTTATGTTGTTAGAAGAGAGATCTTCCGTCTAATAGCAAGACTTAAAGAAATAGGTGTAACTACTGTTATGACCACTGAAAGAATAGATGAATATGGACCTATTGCTAGATATGGAGTTGAAGAATTCGTTTCTGACAATGTTGTAATTCTGAGAAATGTTTTAGAAGCAGAAAAGAGGAGAAGAACTGTAGAAATTTTGAAATTAAGAGGCACAACTCATATGAAGGGTGAGTTCCCTTTCACTATGGGACCACAGGGAATAATTGCGTTTCCTTTAGGTGCCATGAGGTTAACTCAAAGATCATCAAATATTCGAATAAGTTCTGGGGTCCCTGATTTGGATGATATGTGTGGAGGAGGATATTTTCAAGACTCAATTATTCTTGCAACTGGCGCAACGGGTACTGGAAAAACAATGCTGGTGTCTAAATTTGTTGAAGATGCTTATATAAATAAAGAAAGAACAATACTTTTTGCATATGAAGAATCAAGAGCACAACTTCTTAGAAATGCAACAAGCTGGGGGATTGATTTTGAAAAAATGGAATCTGATGGGTTACTAAAGATAATTTGTGCTTATCCAGAATCAACGGGGTTGGAAGACCATTTGCAAATTATCAAATCAGAGATCTGCGAATATAAACCTTCCAGAATGGCAATAGATTCTCTATCTGCATTAGCTAGAGGTGTAAGTCTTAATGCATTTAGACAGTTTGTTATTGGAGTAACTGGTTATGCAAAACAAGAAGAAATCGCAGGATTCTTTACTAATACTGCAGAAGAATTCATGGGAAGCCATTCAATTACTGATTCTCATATTTCAACAATAACTGACACTATTTTGCTTTTGCAATATGTAGAAATTAGAGGTGAAATGGCAAGGGCAATAAATGTTTTTAAGATGCGCGGATCCTGGCACGACAAAAGGATACGAGAATATATCATTACTAATGAAGGGCCTGAGATTAAAGATTCATTCTCTAACTTTGAACAGATATTTAGTGGTGCGCCTCATCGTGTTAATCCTGAAGAGCAGTTGCCAGGTGTTTTTAAAAGTATTAACTCAGTTGAAGAGTAATCCTATTTTATTAAAGACTTATCATTTTCAAGTTCCCAATTTTTTCTTGCAGATTTTAGTAATAGCTGATCAGCATCAGAGTCTTCTAGTGGAAGTTCAAACCAAAAAGTCGTTCCAGTATTTGGTTCACTAGCCATTCTTATTTCACTTCCGTGTTTATTAACGATTCCTTTAACGATTGAGAGCCCTAGTCCAGTCCCTACTTCAGTATGAACTGAATCTTCAACTCTGTAAAAACGCTCAAATATTCTTTGTTGATCAATTTCTGATATGCCACATCCTGTATCAGAAACTTCAACTCTGATTTTTGGTATTGGAGACACAATATCGCAATGTGGAGCTTTATTATCTAAATCAACAGGTGAAGCAACGCATATGTCAGGCCACGTGTAAGCCTTTAGATTTATTATTCCTCCTGACTGACTAAATTTAAGTGCATTTCCAACTAGGTTGTCTAAAACCTGGAGGAGCATATCCCAGTTACCTAAAACAAATGCTAAATTATTCTCAACACTTAGTATTAATTTGACTTTTTTATCTTCAGCATTAAGTTTATAATTTCTTATTGTTTGTTCCATCGCTTCTTTTATATTGAGTGCTTCTAATTGTATCGTTCTTCCAGATTCCAACTTGGATAAGTCAAGAACATCATTTACAAGGCGAGTAAGCCTATCTGTCTCTGAATTTGCAACTCCCAGAAATTCTTTTTGCTCATCTTTTGTAAGTTGCTCACCCAAGTCATAAAGTGTCTCAACATAGCTTTTAATATTAAATAATGGCGTTCTTAATTCGTGAGAAACATTACTAATGAATCTCTTTTGCGCTGCATTTAATTGAACTTCTCTAGTGAGATCTTGAACCGTAACAGCAATACCCTTGATATTCTCTCCTGTAGTGTCTCTTACAGATTTTAAAACTATACGCAGTGTTCTCGGTGGNTCTTCAAGGTTGCAACGTAAATCATCGCTGTCACCAAAGTTGTTTAATAATGATGTTATTGGAGTTTCAATTTCTTTTACAAGAGAATCAGGAAGTTGATTTAATAATTTTTGACCATCAAGATTTCTACCCTCCCAGCGAAAAAGTCTTCTAGCAGTTGGATTAACTAAAACAATATTTCCTTGTTCGTCAAGAAGAAGCGCTCCATCTGCCATGGTGGCTATTAGAGATTGCTGTTTGACTTGTGCAGCTTTTAATTCTTCAATATTTGCAGCGTCATAGTCTTCTAATCTAGATGCCATTGCATTAAACCCAGTTAGAAGTTCCCCAAGTTCTCCACTCATAGGAAGATCAACTCTTGATTTGAAATTACCTTTAGCAATTTCTCTGACTCCAATCACTAATTCTCTGATTGGTCGAGTGATTGTTAGTGCATTAAATACTGCACCTATTATTACTAAAACCCAAATAGAGATAAATACTGCAACAGTAATTTCTCTGGTCAAGGCTGCAGTAGCAAGAGCTTTTTTATTTGGCGTTACTCCCAGAGCTAAGGTGCCTAGATATTCACCCTTCCAAAGCATGGGAACAAAAACATCAGTTACCTGGCCTTGTGGAGTTGAATGTTGTCTGACTAGTGGAAATTGAGGTTGTTTTTTTAATTCACTCGGTAATTGTAGTTTTCTGGTTAGTTGTAAAGCACCTTCAACCTCAGGTTCTGAGGTTGTTGCACTTACTGGAATACCTAATTTTACAAAGCCATCCGGGTCAGTAAAGAAAATGTATCTTAGGTTTCTGCTTGAACGCCAAAACTTTTCTGCAACGTTGAAAAGTTCTCTTGTTTGATTCTTCGCAACCAATTCCGTAACGTTTCCAGATAATAATAACCCTAAATCTCTGGCGTATCTTGTATCATTCATCCCAGCATCTTTTTGTATACTACTCAAAGCAAAAAATGTTATCAGCGTCATTATAAAACTAACTACTAGTGTTCCAAATGCTAGTAACTTGGATCTTAAATTAAATCTTGACCACCATAAATTTATTTTTTCTGAAATACTTAAATTATCTAACAAGACATCATCTTTTAATGATGAAAAATTATTATCTCTATTTGANTTTGAATTATCCATTNATGGTAAACTAAATTACATATTTCTAACTTGGTAACCTATGTCTTTTCGAAAATGCATGCCATTAAAGTCAATATCTTTTAGGCTAGAATAGGCTAAATTGAAAGCTCTGTCGAAGTTTTCTCCTTGAGCAACTATCGAAAGAACTCTACCTCCCGAAGTAATTATATTATCAAATTCATCAATTGTGGTTCCAGCATGAAAAACTTGGAGAGAAGAATTTGGTTCAACTTTAATATTAATTTTGTCACCTTTTTGAGGGCTTTCGGGGTATCCCTTTGAGGCCGCAACTACACAGGCACTGCATTGAGATCTAAACGTAAGTTTTGGTGCATTTTCAATATCTCCGCGCGCGCAAGCAAAAAGCACAGAGGCAAATTCCTCACCCATTAAAGGCATTAGAGCTTGACATTCTGGATCGCCAAAGCGGCAATTAAATTCAATAACTTTTGGTCCAGAAGATGTAAGCATTAAGCCCGCATAAATGACGCCTATGTATTTGATTTTCTTTTTTTGCAAGCCTTTTAGAGTAGGGATAAGAACCAGTTCAGTTAAATTTTTAAGATCTTGATCATTAATTAAAAGCGCAGGTGCATAAGCTCCCATCCCGCCAGTATTTGGTCCATGGTCTCCATCAAGTAATCTTTTGTGATCTTGCGCTGGAGGAAGAACAATTAATTTTTCTCCATCACAAAGAGCAAAAATAGAAACTTCAGGTCCTTCAATTTTTTCTTCGAGGATCACCTTATTACCTGCCAAGCCAAACTTTCCAGAAAAAATGTCCTTAATCGCCTCCTTAGATTCCTCAATGGTTTCACAAACAGTGACACCTTTTCCTGCTGCAAGACCATCTGCTTTAACAACAAGGGGTTGATTAAATCTTCTAAGAATTTCTAGTGCTTCTTCTTTAGAATCTGAAGACCAGTATTTGGCTGTAGGAATATTGTTCTCAATCATTAAAGCTTTAGACCAGTCTTTACTTGCCTCTAATTGAGCACCGTCTTTCCCTGGACCAAATACTGTTAATCCAGCTTCACGCATTTTATTTGCTAAGCCCTCAGATAAGGGAACTTCAGGACCAATGATGACTAGATCAATTTCAAGTCGAAGACACTCATTAATGATTGTTTTTTTATCTTCAGATTTAGGTTTTAGGCAAATACATTTTTTAAAGTTGGCGGTTCCACCATTGCCAGGACAAACATATATTTGTTCAATAGATTGATTTTTTGATAGAGCCCAAGCGATAGAGTTTTCTCTCCCTCCACTTCCAACTATTAATATTCGCTTTAATTCTTCAGTTTTTTGATTCTTTGTCATAGTCTTGCTTTTGCTTGAATGAAAACATAGTTTTAGTCGATTTTTTAGTACCTTTTGATTATTAGTTAATAAATTGCATAAAGAAAAATTAGCTAGTTGTTTGGAATTTAGATTTTAAATAAATTCTCTTGATTGAGGTGATTTTTGTAGCATTGTCTATTTATACTAATCAGATATCAGAGGTATAAATGAATCATATCCAAGGTT
>JGI24820J26691_1000659_pt1 | contig 10500 bp, 8 predicted proteins | sample METZYME_5_50m_FD_26691 | JGI IMG/M metagenome (IMG submission 26691) | reverse complement strand
GAGACTCTGATGATCTCTATTGTCTGCATATCCACATAGAGGCAGCCACTTGTTCCATCGATTTGTATTACCCCGTCCGACTCGTATTCTCCGACCGATTCCACCTCGTAAACCAGAGTTTCCTTGCCGTCTATTTCCATTAGGTAGATGTCTTCGACCGTTCGATCTAGTGATCCATCTAGGGTCTCTACATTTGTGGACACCCCTGAGTCTGCAACGAAATCTCCCACATCTAGGAAACCATCGTACATCCAGTTGTCATTCACCCTCCATATAGGGACATCTGCAGTCCCGGTAGTCGTCATTGCCTGCACATGTGACTCATGGGAGCTGGAGTCTCTGGTGTGAAAATCATCGGGTGAAAACGAATAGGAAAATTGTGCGAAGGCAAGAATGGCTACGGCGATTGCCGATAAGCATGCGGCGCGCATGGCATCACGCAAGCAGGTCTGCCCAATAACGTTGGTTGAACCCTATAGGAGGTCCGCTAGCTCGTCTTTTATCTGCTCTACTGCCTCAAGAATCTCATCCTTGTGTCTGGCTCCAGTAATCACCATCTTCCCACTACCGAAAATAAGACACACCACGCGGGGGTAGTCTAGCCTGTATATCAAGCCTGGGAACTGCTCGGGCTCGTATTCCACCTTGTCGAATGGAAGGTGGAAAGTCAGGTTGTTTAGATTGAGTTTCCTAGGGAGGGCTGCCAAAGGCTCTCCCTCTAGTATTCCCCTAATCCTGGGGTCCTCGTTCTCAACTTCCTCGTCGGTTGCTGCTCTGATTCCACCGCCATCTTCATCGATAACCTTCGTGTTGATATCGTCCATCTTTGCGACTTCCCCGTAGTCCTCGGGATAGAATAGTGAGTACGTTGCTACCATATTCTGGACCTCGATTTCAACATCCTTAAGTTCCCAAGTCTCTATTCCGGCATTTCTTAGATCGCCGATCATCCTCTCTATACCCGTCTGGATGTTGTCCTCGTTCTTACCACCAGTACAAACCGCCCTTCCGGATCTGAACATCAGAATTGCTAACTTTGGATCAACGACCCTGTAGACGACCCCGGGGAACTGCTCTGGCTCGTATTCGCAGTTCAACTGGATTGCTATGTCTGGGAGGTCCAGTTCCTCCGCTACCCTGGTAGATGCCACCACATTCACTACAGTAAGTCTTTCTTCATCGCTGAGCATAGGTTGACGACCGACTTCCCTCTTATAAATGATAATATAAAGAACATGAACAATTAGAGACGGTGTCTTTTCAATTACAACTACAGAATACTTACCCCTTTTGAGCCTAATTTTGTCTTTAGGGGCCTGCCCCCGGCAATCTCGATAGCCTCAGAAACTCTATCTGGATCCTGGGTAAGTGCCACCATGCACCCCCCTCCACCGGCACCAGTAAGTTTTGCACCTAGAGAATGGGGCCTTGCTGAACTGACCATGCGATCCAACTTATTGGTACTGACTTCCAACTTCCTGAGGCTTTCGTGACAAGCATCCATTGCTATTCCCAGGCCCTCCAGATTTCCAGCAGAGAGTGCTGTCAATCCCGCCCTCGTAATATTTGCAATCGCCTCCATTTCCTCCATCATCTGTGGGTACTCAGAGATTAAATTAGCTACTTTGGCCACCATCCTACCAGTTGGAGAGCCGGTACCAGAGTACCCCACTACCAGCCATGCATCATCAATATCTGCAGGTATGTCGACGACATTAATCGCCCAGTTCCGCGATCCTTCGGGAGTCTCCAAGCTAGTATCGAAAACGTGCCTAGTGCCTGTAACATGTTGTCCTGAAACCACGACACACCCCCCAAGAGCGCTGGTCGCTGTATCTGTCGGACTGGCCCTGCCCTTCTGGGCTGTTGCTTCCGCAGAGTGAGCCATTTTCGCCAATCTAATCGGATCGAGGGGGGTGCTGGGGTTCAGATGTGAGTGCATTGCAGCCCCGAAGGCATTTGATAGTGCAGCGGAAGAGCCCATCCCAGCTGCTGAGAAAAGTGAGGATTGTACATCGATATCCAGAGGTTGGCCTTTGTACTGGAAAATATTCTGGATTATGTGTGAAATATGCGGGTGCTTGGAGGGCTCGAATGGCTGACCCTCGAGAAGCCATTCATTGGAGCCTTGCACACTAACTCTTACTCCCTGCTCAATGGCCACGGCTACGGCAGGATGGCCGAAAACTACCGCATGCTCTCCGAAAAGGATGCACTTGCCTGGTGCGAATGCGCAGGGCATATCATGGGGCCTACACATTAGGACATGATTGTTGGCCTCTTTAGCGGTTGTTTCAAGGTCTTGTGTGTAGGCGACAGATTCGGGAAAACCCAGGTGAGCACGGATGAAGCACCCCCTTTTGCAGACTTACGGGCCATTAGATGGTTGGATGATTCTTCTCCTGATGGGCGGTCTGTCAATAGGATTCTTCGTCTATCAGGTACAGAAGGCAACACGTCTGGTCATGATTGGTTCTCCTGACTCGAGATTTGACTCATGGGGGCCCAGGGTCAGGGAATTTGTCGTAGGTTGGTTAGGGCAGAAGAAAGTGCTGAGGGATCGTGTTGCAGGGACCATGCACGTTCTGATGTTCTGGGGCTTCCTGATGCTAGCATCGGATATGTTTGATCTGGCTACAGCTAATGCATTCTCTGGAAAGATGCTNCCNGATGTCCTTGTTGGACCTTGGAACGGGATGGTAGAACTNGGCTANACGATGGCACTTATTGGATGTGTTTCGGCATTGATTCGTCGTCTGGTATTCACTCCTGAGAAGCTCAAAGGTAAGTCGCAGTTGGAAGGAAACGTAATTTTACTGCTAATTTTCACAATCACCACAACGTCATTTATGATAGAGTCGAAGGAAGATCCCAGTGCATTTTGGGAGCCTATAGGCTACCAATTCAGCCTCTANGGTCTATCAGATAGTACCGTAGTAGCCGCGTATTGGTTGCACATGTTAGCAATATCCGTATTCCTTTTCTTGATCCCTCTTTCAAAGCATATGCATCTGGTGATGGCCGTCCCTAACGTGTTCTTCCATGATACCGGGCCTTCTGCAAAGATGCGACCCCTTGCTACCGATGAGGACGGTCTAGCCGTGCCACTGGAGGAATTGGACATAGACTCTTTCGGGGTGAGCACATACACCCAGTACACTTGGAGGCAACTAATTGACGGATGGTCTTGTACCTCCTGTGCTAGGTGTCAGGACGTTTGTCCGGCATACGCTTCAGGCAAGGGCCTGAACCCAATGCAAGTAATTCATGATGTCAGAGATTACGCTAACGAGCATGCTCCAATTCTCCTCTCAGGAGAGACTCCCGATGAGACGATGATGCAACGGATTACCGATGAGGCGGTTTGGGCGTGCACCACGTGCAATGCTTGTGTCGATGTTTGTCCGCTTTACATAGAACATGTTCCCAAACTAACGGACTTGAGGAGAAACGCAATGATGGAGACTATGGAATATCCAGAGATTCTAAACACTGCGATGGGGAACATAGAATCTGCATCTAATCCGTATGGTTTTGGAGAGCATGAGAGGGCAGATTGGGCCTCCGATTTGGATGTAAAGATAGGAGAGCCTGCTGAGTACATCTACTTCGTGGGTTGTGCTGCCAGCTTTGATGAACGGAACCAGAAGGTAGCTAGATCCACAATCTCACTTCTGAAGGAAGCTGGACTAGATGTTGGAATACTAGGTATGCAAGAGGGCTGCTCCGGGGATCCAGCAAGGAGAGCTGGGAACGAATATCTGTTCCAGATGCTAGCAGAGACGAATTTGATGACCTTCCAAGAGTTAGGCGTTGAGCGTATCATTGCCTCTTGTCCGCATTGCTTCCATACACTTGGAAAAGAGTATGGGGACTATGGCGGAGAAGAATTGGAGGTATTCCATCATTCGGAGATTCTAGCAAAATTACAGGAGGAGGGTAAGCTCCCTGAGGTTGAGAAGAATGGTCGCAGCATTACTTTCCACGATCCATGCTACCTAGGAAGAATAGGAGGGATAATCGATGAGCCTAGGAGTGTGATTGGAGGAGTAGATGTAGAGACTGAGAAGAGTGGAAATGACTCCTTCTGCTGTGGTGCAGGTGGTGCGCAGATGTGGATGGAGGAGGATGCTGATAAACGGGTGAACGAGATCAGGGCTAAGGAGCTCGCAGAGACTGGTTGCGATACAGTAGCTGTAGGCTGTCCTTTCTGCTCAATCATGGTCAAGGATGGGCTGGACTCAGTTGGAGCTGAGATGGAAGTGATGGACGTTGCAGAACTGCTCTGGGAACAGATTGTGGCCAAGGACAAAGAGATTCATGGCCAGACATAGTAAAATCCTCTGTCCGAATTCAGGCTCTCTGGTCGAGACAATCATTAATCTGAACACTCGCGGATGTACATGAGTTCAGAGTTCAGGATGTTCGGGATGACCGTTCCCCAGATTGCTATTATGGATGGTGTAATTCTATCCGTATGGGGGGTGATTGCTTATTCCATCCAGAGTGCGGACCCTCCATCGATTACAGCGATGATTCCTGCCTTCTTCGGATTACCGATGCTAGTTCTTGGATTCCTTTCACTGAAAAATCCTGCTAATAGGCACCACTACATGCATGCATCCATGGTATTTGGGCTTTTGATGGCGTTGGGAGGGGTTAGAATAGCAACGACGTTTGATGGGATGTCCTGGCTTGGAATTGTCTCTCATCTTCTTCTTCTTCTGGTAGGGATCTCTTTCATGGTCGTGGGAATTATGTCATTCAGAAGTGCCAGACTAGAAAGAGAGTCCTCGGTGATTGGATGAAGCCAATCATTGGCATTACCTGCTTCATGAGGGAGGCCCAATACGGCAATTGGACTAGGCATGCTGCAATCTTGCCTTCGGCTTATGTGTCAATGGTTGACGAAGCTGGTGGTGTGCCGATGATAATTCCGCCGGCGGGAGACATGACCAGCCTGTTGGATTCGATAGATGGACTGATAGTTTCTGGGGGTCCGGACATTTCGCCAGCCAGTTACAACGAGGAGCCCGGTCCGATGACTACAGAATTCTACCCAGAGCAGGACTATTCAGAGATGGGGCTAATCGAAGAGGCTCTTGAGAGAGACTTGCCCCTTCTGGGCATTTGCAGAGGAATGCAGATCCTAAGTGTTGCACATGGCGGTAAAATGTATCAACATCTTGACACCACTCCTGGGCATGAGGGTCACGGTGGTTTCAGCGGGAAATCTACTGAGCACGGGGTAGTCGTGGAAGGGGATACACTACTTGCAAGCATCATGGGGAAGTCATTCAAAGTCAACTCCCTACACCATCAGGGAGTATCAGATGCTGGGAGCTTGGAGATTTCAGCAAGAGCGGAGCATGATGGCCTAATAGAGGGAGTGGAGCGTAGGGACAAGCAATTCTGTATTGGAGTTCAATGGCACCCAGAAAGAAAAGGACATGACTTACTATTCTCTGCACTAATTGAAGCAGCGAGGGGTTGATGTCTGAAGTGCCATGTCAATAGGTAGTGGCAGTCAGGTTATTCGACACTCGTTCTCGGAAAAAGAGGGAATTGGTGACTCTTGAAGAGGGTAAGGTTGGCCTATATGCCTGTGGCATTACCCCTTACTCGCCTAGTCACATTGGTCATGCTAGACAGGCTATTTCATTCGATATCATAGTAAGATGGCTGCGCAAGAGGGGCTTTGAAGTCAATTATATCACGAATTTCACGGATGTTGACGACAAGATTATCTCGGCTGCCAATGAAGAAGGTGTTGACTTCCTAGAAATTTCCAACAGATACATCGACGACTACTTCGAATCTATGGATGCCCTGAACGTAATTAGGGCGGATGCATACCCAAGAGTAACCGAAACTATTCCAGAAATAATCGAGATGGTTGAGTCACTTATTGAGAAGGGCAATGCGTACCTAGCCGAGGATGGGGTATACTTCGAAATTGATACTTCCCCAGAGAAGTATGGGCAGCTCACCGGCCAAACCCTGGAAATGGTCAGATCCGGGGCCGGCGGGAGGGTCGACAAAACCGGGTCTGGAAAGAGGGACCATAGGGACTTCGCTCTTTGGAAGATGGCGAAGCCTGGAGAGCCTTCGTGGGAGAGCCCCTGGGGAGAGGGGAGGCCGGGTTGGCATATTGAGTGCTCTGCGATGTCACTCAAGCATCTTGGAGAGAGGTTCGACATCCATGGAGGTGGTTCTGATCTCATTTTCCCACACCATGAGGCCGAGATTTTCCAGTCAGAATGCTGTCTGGGGCATGATCCAGTGGTGCAGTACTGGATCCATAACGGCATGGTGAACGTAGATGGAGAGAAAATGAGCAAGTCATTGGGTAACTTCTGGACAATATCGGAGGCGTTGGAGAATGTTGACCCCCTTGTATTGAGATACACTCTGATAAACGCCCCGTATCGTCAGCCAGTAGACTTCAATCAGGTAATGGTAGAGGACTCGGAGGTCCATCACCACAGGCTTGTAACATGCTACGGAGAAGGGCTTTCTAAGAAAGGAAGCACGAACTGGCGGGGATTCTCTTGGTTGGAAGAAGCTACTGGAAGATTTGAGTCGGGGATGGATGACGACTTCAATACGAGAGTCGCTCTTGTCGAAGTGCAGTCAGTGGCCAAGAGAATGAGGGTCCTGCTGGACTCCGGAAGGGACTCTGAAGAGATTGCTGGGGCCGTAAGCTGGATTTCTGAATACGCTGGAGATGTTCTAGGACTTCTTCCCGAGGATTCTGAGCTTCTCGGCCGAATACATAGCCAGGAGGTTGCGAAGGATGAGATCTCCCAGCATGTCGAGAGTCTTCTTTTGGAGAGGGATGAAGCGAGGGAATCTAAGGACTGGGCGAGAGCAGATGAAATTCGCGATGAGCTAACGGGAATGGGAGTAATAGTCGAGGATGGTCCCAACGGGGCTACTTGGAGAATTGAATAGTCATCAATTCAATGAAAGTGCGATATAATACCGTCATCACGGAAGTACGTGTACTCAATGAGGTCGGGTCGAATCATAGCATCTATTGCTATGGCACTGATGATTCTCTTGCCGGGCTGTCTCGAGGAGGTAACCTCGAGCGAACAGGAGTTTGACTGGAATCGCGACTATGTGCTAATTGACCCAAGCGGGCACGAGGATCCGCGTATGTTCGTAGTAGCCGATCCAGTAGAAAATGAGACTTGGGGGAACGCCACATGGACGGTTTTCGGGAACGAGCATGGGGGAAACTGCTGCGAGCATTACCTAGCAGCGACTAAGGAGGGATGGATCCTAAACTTTGGCGGGGAATATCCGACATGGTCGGAGGACAGAGGTCTGACTTGGCAGGAGTACAGGCCTACTATTTTCTCCCAATTGGGATGTCTTGAGCCAAAGCCTACTGTCCCCGGACAGGAAGGACTAGGAGAGGGAAGCATAGTTCAGGCAACCAATGGCGATCTTATCTCGATGGGGTGGTTCCCTTACCCAAGTACAAGCGGGGCTGACCAATTCTACGCTTTCTTCTATGACGCTGAGGACCAGGAGTGGAGTTGGTGCTTCAATAGGACTCCAGAGCCATTCTATGATAGATCTTGGCAGGTCGAGGTAGTGGGACCGATAAACGGCGGACTATATGGCAACGGGCCTTGGGCCAGCCTAGTTATTTCCAATTTCTGGCACCAAGTCCAGAATGTTGGAGGGCAGATATCAACTGACGGTCTGAATTACGATTATTTCGGTTTCCCGGATAGAGATGAGAGCCTGGACGTTATGGAGGTAGATCTTAGTCCCGAAAGCCTAGGGCCAGAGTGGGACTTCACTAAGCCTCACAAAGAGATGAGGGCTTTTCCAGTTCCTTCTGGTGGCCTGTACTTTCCAAGCTACTTCATAGATGGGAGTGATGCGTTTTTGGACACTTCACTCAATTGGTGGACGGGAGTGACGCTGAATGGTTCCTCGTTGCCGTCACAGTATTGCGCATTTGACTCGTCCACTGCCCTGCACTGCGTAAGCTCGGGACAAGCCTCTCTCGTGCATATGCTCTCATGGGATGGCGGGGAGACGTGGGAAAACAAGACTTACAACCTCTCAGAGAGAGCCACTGAAATCGAGGAGTGGGAATTCCACTCTAGCGGGGCGCATGACCTATTCGTGCTTAACGTTAGATTCCAGAGCGCAGATGGGCCGGACGTTGACGTTGCCTATCACGTGCGTGAGTTCTCCCAGAGCCTAGAGCCTGACGTCCTTACCTATCTCGGACAAGGGGATCTTGACTCAACTTCTGGAGCGGGGAATGACATTAGATTCGACTTCGCCAGTATGGGGATACTCCCGGATGGAGGATCTTTCATTGCATATCATGACTCGACCGATCCCGACCCACTCTTCGGGGTTGAGATGTTGATTCCCGAGCGATACCTATAGTCAAATTTCAACGAATTTGGAAGTGAACAATAGTCCCATCGACCTCGAATTTGTTGGATTCTTCTGAGGGTCCACCTTCGTTCAATGAGGACTCTCCAGCTCTAGTCTCCGATGTAATATACTGCCAATCCCTATCCTCTAATTCCATTCCTTCAATCCAAACCGACAGTACTATCGAAGACTCTACCTGCAAGTCAAGCTCCTTTCTTTTGGCTTGGATCCTTCTTGTAATGTCCCTAGCTAATCCCTTCGATAGGAGGTCTGAGTCGGTGTGCATATCCAGGACAATGGATACGTCGCCCTCCTCGAAGGATAGAGTCTGCGCGGCGAAACCATCCCTTTCGACCCTCCTGATCTCAATATCGGACATAGTGATCTCGTATCCTGCCAGTGCGGCAATTCCCGCCTCTATTTCGAGCAGCAGTTCTTCGGGGTCGGCCATCTCTAGCTGAGCCAGAACGTCTGGGAGATCAGAACGGCACTTGGCACCGAGTACCTTCCTATTCGGCTCAAGGACTATTCTCTGGAAGGCATCAAGGTCCCTCTCTGTGGAAAGTACCTCTACATTGAGCTCCTCTGCTAGTATCTCGCCGAAGCGCGAAATATCTGGGCCCCCGACTATCCATCCTGTCCTGCAAGGAAGCCTCTGTCTCCTGTTCGAATCCACTCTGATCCGTCTACCTGCCTCCGCTAGGGACCTCACCAGAGACATCTCCTGCTCAAGCCCGAAGTCCCTTTCGGGCAGTGATCTGTCGACTATCTCCGAGCCGACCGGCCAGTCAGCAAGATGGACCGATGAGCCAGTCAGGCTCCTGTGGATGTGATCTGGTGTGAAGGGGGATACCGGTGCCATGAGTCTGCAAACCACCAGCAGAACCTCATGCAAGGTGTGCTGGCACGCTCTCTTGTCGTTGCTATCTGCCTCATCCCATAGCCTCCTTCTCGATCTACGGACGTACCAATTTGAGAGATCGTTGACAACGAAGTCCTCCAACCCCCTTCCTGCCTTATGGAAGTCCCATGAGACGAAGTTCGAGTGATAGCCATCGGCCATCTCGGCGACCTTGGAGAGTATCCAACGATCCAATGGACTCCTTTCACCAACTGGAACGAAGCCTGATTCTTCATCTGGATCGAAACCATCCAGGGCAGCATAATCGGCATGGAACCTGTAGACGTTCCAGAGGGTGAGGAACATCTTTGCGTAGGACTCCCGAACTCCATTGGGGTCAAAATTGGTAGGGGACCACGGTGCGCTTTGTGTGGTCATGTACCACCTGATGGAGTCGGCCCCCTCCTTGTTGAAGTGGTCCCAGGGGTTCACAACGTTTCCTCTTGATTTGCTCATCTTCTTCCCGTCCTTGTCCAGTATATGNCCCAAGGATAGGCATCTACGGAAACAAGGCTCATCGAACACCGTGGTTGCAACCGCAAGTAACGAGTAGAACCAGCCTCTAGTCTGATCTACAGCCTCGCAGATGTAGTCTACTGGGAACGATCCTTCGAACAATTCTTCGTTCTCGAATGGATAGTGCCACTGTGCGAAGGAAGCACATCCAGAATCAAACCAGCAATCCATGACATAGGGCTCCCTGACCATCTCGCCCGAGCATTCTTTGTTCNTACACACCAATTTCACATCATCGACATACGGCCTGTGTAGTTCCGGTGGAGTAGGGGAGTCTTCGGTACTCATCGCATTCATTTCCTCGATGCTTCCGACGCAGTGCTCGGCCCCGCAATCGGGGCAGATCCAATACTGGAATTGGAGTCCCCCAGTACCTCTCCCTGCTGATGGCCCAGTCCTTGATGTTGGACAGCCACTCGCCCATCCTCTTTGTCCCGGTCCACTCAGGAGCCCATTCGACGCTAGAGTTGTGAGAAAGAATCTGGTCCCTGACAGCCGTCATCCTGACGAACCAACTGTCCATTGCATAGTATAGAAGAGGGTGGTCTGTCCTCCAGCAATGGGGATAGTCATGAGTGTAATCATGNTCCCTGTACAAAAGTCCCCGGTCATCCAGTAGGCTGATAATCTCGTCATCGCACTCCTTCACGTATCGACCGTCTAGATTCTCA
>JGI24820J26691_1000658_pt1 | contig 10501 bp, 6 predicted proteins | sample METZYME_5_50m_FD_26691 | JGI IMG/M metagenome (IMG submission 26691) | reverse complement strand
GATTAGAATTGTAATGGGTTAATTCAAAGTAAGTTGTTAAGTGTGAATAAAATTTAAACGTCGCATCTGCACTGTCAAGATTTTCTCCGTTTAATCTAAATCTTATCTCAAAATTTGAAAAGTTAGTTATACCACTTTCAAAAATTCCGTCAAAGTTAGTATCGATAATTATTTGGTCATCTGGATCAAGTAAAGTAATGGTTTTGTCAAATGGAACCTTTAGGCTAAACCACTCTTGATTGCCCAAGGTATTTGTAGAAATTGGATTTCCAGTAACCGGATCTACAAACGAACTGTAAGTAATAGCTAAACTAATTTCACTGTCAAAAGTTGTTGAAGAAGAAATATAACCATCTTGTTGAATATTTTCACTATTTATTGTTGCCGGCGGTGATACTGTTTGCCAATTTCCAATTTCGTCTCCAATCCAATTTGCTAGTATAATGTCTGATGATTCCAATCCGAAGGTATAATTATAAATTCCATCAATCGTTCCACCTGTATCACCAGTTAGGTCTATTGTTTTATCACCTAGTGATTCAAAACAATCTAGTAACCCATCATTGTCATTATCAACATCTATATTGTCGTTTACTCCATCATTATCATAATCTTCAGGACAAGCACTCACAGGAATATTATTTGAGAGCAATGACCCTTCACAACCCTCTATCAATCCAGAGATTTGATAATATCCAGGATCGGTAGGTGTGAAATTATTTNAATTTGCACCTGGAATTGCCTCTTCATTATAGTACCATTGGTATTCGTCATATGTAGAAATNCTACTNAAGCTTAGTGTAAGATTAGGAATACACAAATTATCTTCGTTATCNAGAGTTTCAAGAATGATTTCAGGTCTAAACTCAAATCCNGAATAATAACCCCCGAATGTAGCATAATCATAGGCACCAAAAGTTGCGACATAAACCTGTGCAGTAGATTCAATACTAACATCCCCGATTAGACCTTCAATTGTGTAAGTCTCATAAAGTGGATTAGCACTAACAGTTTCGGGAATTGCTCCATAACTCGAAATTGGATTTCCGTTAATATTTACTTCTGCCCCTGCCTCTGTTGCAATAGTGATAACTCCACCAAAAATTTCATCCCCAATTTGACTAACTCCAGGAATATTATCAACACTTTTAGGAGTTTTACAATTAATAGGTGGGACGTAAAAAAGACCAACATTAGCGACACCATTAGTTATTCCAAATGCACCTTGAGAACCTGGTCTGGTACCACCAATAACTTGATATGCAAATGCTGGATTATTTGTACTGACATACATATTATGTGACTGATTAGTAGGCGGCTGGTCATCAGCATTAAGCTCTGGATTCACCGAAACTCCATTGACAGTTTCCGGGTATCCATCATCATTTACATTTCCGTCGCCGTAGTACACAGTGTTAGAATAGCTAGCACCATAAAATGTGGATGGTATTGAATAATATTCTCCTGCATTAATTACTGTTTGTAAGTTTCCATTAACATAAATTTCAGTATTATCTTCATGAGCAACTATTAGTGGTCTTTCAACTTCGTCAGGTCCAAGTCCCCTAACAAAAATATACTCATTTCCGATTATATCTGCTGGGGCAACTTGATCAATTCCCAAATCTTGGCCTCCGCCTTCATTGTAGTTTGAGTTACTACCGTTAAATGATCCAGAGTTTACAGCAATTGGTTTGTCAGATTCAATAAAAGTACCAATTAAACCTGTAGCATTTGCTGAATTAGTATTACTTGGATATGGAGTAATTGCAACTGAATAACTCTCACCTGCATTAAGTATTATGTTATTTGTAGGTATATCATTGAATATGGTTACTCCGTTACCAAACTCTTTAAAATCAATTGTTGTATTATCTTGTGTAGCTAAAACTGAAACAAAATTCAAATAGTTTGAGGGTGTGCCACCAGTTAAATTTCCTTCGTTTTCAAAACTACCTGCTCTAAATTCCGTTCCTAATGCCGCAGTACCTTTACTTACTATTCCTCCAGCTTGGTAATAACTTCCAGCGAATAGCCTTGCTGAAACATATGTAAGGTCTTCAGATTCGATTATAAATCCTTTATTGTTATAAGGGTTTCCATCCAAACTTCCGGCAGTTATTATCAAATTAGTATTTATACCACTTCCGATGTAATACTCCCAAGGAGCAGAATTTGAAACCGTCCCAGAGATTTCAGTTCCCCCCATCGGTTTTATAATCACATTTACCGGAGTTTCACTTGGGGTTGAAATGTATAAATACTGATCTAGCGGATTTGCAGCACCATTACCAGTGGTTGTGATAGGGGGTATGTAATGGCTTTTACTATATTGCGCCAATGTCTGTTCAAAGCTTAACAGTATAAGCATAGCAAAAAGTAATCTCAGTATATTCTTAAAACCCATTTAAATCAATCTCTTATTTACACTAATGGATAAGTTATTGTATAATGAACAAAAACAAAGCCAATTCTAGGTGGCTAAAGATAATAAAAAAAATACCCCTTTATCTGAGGGGTATTTTTCATTCGTTTTCTTATTTAATTATTTCAAAACTCCTTTTAATGAAATTTGTCAATTCCTCTCCGTTAAGAAGACCGTGAGAAAGTTTTGCTAAGTCTAGACTTTGAGAAATTAACCTTTCTTGTTTCTTCTTAGTTTTTGTATTTAAAATTTGAGAAATTAAGTCAGAATTNGTGTTTACAACTAGATTAAACATTTCGGGCATNTTACCTGCTCCGAACATTCCACCTCCACCNCCACTTTGCTGCATCTCTTTCATTCTTCTCATAAATTCAGGATTTGTTATAATGAAAGGATTTTCATTTGAATCCATAGATTCTAATTTTATAACAAATTTTTCATCATTAACAACAGTTTTTACCAATTCCTCAAGCTTTTTTATCTGTTCATCATTTAGTTTTGAAATCTTATTTTTATCCTTACTTATTAAATTATCAATGTGATCAGAATCTACCCTAGAAAATTGAATTTTTTCCTTCGAGCTTTCTAGTTTTTGGATTAAATGGCTTACTATTGGGGAGTCCAATAATAGAACTTCATAGCCCTTATTTTTTGCGTTTTCAATATAACTGTGTTGGGATTGNTTATCAGACGAATATAGTATTACTAATTTTTCATCTTTGTCAGTTTGCTTCGCTTTGATTTTATTGTATAGTTCTTCGTAAGTGTAATATTTATCATCAACCGTTGGATAAAGTGCAAATTTTTCTGACTTTTCAAAGAACTTTTCTTCACTTAGCATCCCATATTCAATTACTATTTTAATGTCATTCCATTTTTTTTCAAAACCCTCTCTATCATTCTTAAATAAACTTGCAAGTTTATCAGCAACTTTCCTGGTGATATAGGCTGAAATCTTTTTTACCGCACCATCTGCTTGTAAGTAAGAACGTGAAACGTTTAGTGGTATATCAGGTGAATCAATAACACCCCTTAAGAGTGTTAAAAACTCAGGGACTATACCTTCAACATTATCGGTTACGAATACTTGATTTTGATAAAGTTGAATTTTGTCTTTTTGAATGTTTACATCATTAGTCAATTTTGGAAAATAAAGAATCCCTGTCAAATTAAATGGATAATCAACATTTAGATGAATATTAAAGAGAGGTTCCTCAAATTGCATTGGATAAAGTTCTCTGTAAAAACCCTTGTAATCATCATCATTTAAATCTTTTGGTTGTTTTGTCCAAGCAGGATTTGGATTGTTTATGATATTGTCAACTGTCTTTGTTTTTGGTTTATCGCCTTCTTTAGCATCTTTTTCCAAGGGAAGAGTTTCTTCTTTGGTTCCGAATTTTATAGGAATTGGCATGAACTTATTATACTTGCTAAGTAATTCGGAAATTTTATTTTCCTCTAAAAATTCTTTTGAATCCTTGTCGATATGTAAAATTATCTCAGTTCCCCTATCTTTTTTGTTGCCCTTATCCAATGTATAATTTGGAGAACCATCACATGTCCAATGTGCTGATGGTTTATTTTTGTAAGATTTTGAAATAATTTCGACTTTTTTTGCAACCATGAATGCAGAATAAAAACCTAGTCCAAAATGTCCAATAATTCCAGAATCTTTTGCGCTGTCCTTATACTTTTCTAAAAATTCCTCTGCTCCCGAAAAAGCTACTTCATTGATGTATTTTTCAATTTCATCAGCGGTCATTCCAATTCCCTGATCGATTATATGAATTTTTTTACTTTTTTTATCTACTTTAACTTCGATTACAGGATTTCCAAGTTCAATTTTTTCTTTTCCCAAACTTGCAATATGTTTTAGCTTCAAGGTGGCATCAGTTGCATTACTGATTAATTCGCGTAAAAATATTTCATGATCACTGTATAAAAACTTTTTTATCAGTGGAAAGATATTTTCAACAGATACATTAATATTTCCTTTTTTCATATACGTGTTTTTTAATGATTATTGACAATAAAAATGCCAAAACAAAATAAATGACACTTTGGCATTTTACAAACTATTTTTAATACTTATTGACATTTTTTAGAACTAATATAAAGTCCACCCATTGTAATTAAACCGTTAATTGGTAATAATTCATACCCAAATATGTAAAGGTTTTCTTTGGCATAAATCTCAGCGCATTCCCAGGATAATTTTTCACATTCAAAAAGAACATCATAGTTTAAATAAGAAATAATCGTAGGGCTTACATTAATTAAGTATGTTAAAATAGGTGCAATAATAACCACAATGTAAATCATATTCCCTTTTAATTTCCTGTCTGTGAATAAACCAAACGCAAATAATCCAAGCAGTGGACCATATGTATATGATGCGACTGTTAATAAGCTATCAATTACGTTACTGCTCAAAACGTATTTATATATAATTATTATAATCATTAATAATATACTCATCAAGAGATGCACAAACTTCCTTGTTTTTTTATTTTGCGTAGTTTTATTCATTCCTAAAAAATCGATACAAAATGAAGTTGTAAGTGATGTTAGCGCACTATCTGCACTACTGTAGGCTGCGGCTATTAAACCAAGTAGAAAACTTATCCCTAATATTATTCCAAGTTCACTATTTAGGGCTATTTCAGGAAAAAGCAAATCAGTTCTGACCTGACCATCCATAATGGGAATAGAAATTCCGTTTATGTCTTTAAAGGTAAATAATAGACTGCCTAAAAACATAAATAAAGCTGTTACAATGACTAACACAAAGCTGAAGCTAATCATGTTTATTTGAGCTTCTTTAAGAGATTTACACGTCAAATTTTTTTGCATCATATCTTGATCCAGTCCTGTCATACAAACTGTCACAAAAATTCCTCCGATGAATGATTTAAAAAAATGGTTTCTATCATTTATATTCTCTGTAAAAAAAACCTGGTTCATTGATTTAAATTTGTCTGATAGTAAATATTCTGACATACTTAAATCAATATTATTTAAAATTGAAACAATTGAAAATATGACAGCTAAAATCATAAATAAAGTTTGTAATGTGTCAGTCCAAACAATAGTTTTAATACCTCCCTTAAATGTATATATCCAAATAAGAGCTATTGAAATCCCAACTGTCACAGGAAATGGTATATTCCAATTTTCAAATACAAACTGTTGAAGAACTATAGCTACTAGAAATAAACGAAATGAAGCACCCAGCAATCTCGAAATGAAGAAATAGAAAGCGCCAGTCAGATGAGCAGACCTGCCAAATCTAATATCCAAATATTCGTATATAGATGTTAAATTTAGTTTATAATAAACAGGTAATAATACATAGCTAACTATTAGATATCCTACAAAATATCCAAAAACTACCTGAAGGTAACTAAACTGTGAACTTTCTATCCAGCCAGGAACTGAAATAAATGTAACCCCTGACAATGATGCACCAACCATTCCAAAAGCAACTACGTACCATTTTGAATCTCTTCCAGCTTTAAAAAAAACATTATTACTATCATCCTTTCCTGTCAAGTAAGAAATGATATAAAGTATTAGAAAATAAATAGCAATTATCGAAATAATTGTTGNCGAATTCATCTTTATTTTTTGTGTTTCTAAGTTAAATATAATTTTTTAGGTTTTTTCAAAAAAAGAATAAATCAAAAGAACAGTAACCTCCTAAAATTTGTAATTTTGTTTAATGGAGTTTTCTTCAAAATTTATTGAGAATGCAGTTAATGAAATTTCCAATTTACCAGGAATTGGTAAAAAGTCTGCATTACGTTTAGTTCTTTTTCTGCTAAGGCAGCCTGAATCTCAGTCAAAAAACCTGGCAAATGCTATTTCAGAAATGAGGTTAAATGTTAATTTCTGTAAAAATTGTCATAATATTTCTGATTTAGATATTTGTGAAATATGTTCAAATCCAAGAAGGGATGAATCAATTATTTGTGTTGTTGAGGATATNAGNGACGTGATGGCAATAGAGAAAACAAGCTCATTTAATGGNTTGTATCATGTATTAGGTGGTAAAATATCACCTGTTGATGGAATTGGTCCCGATGATTTAAATATTGAATCATTAGTGGAAAAAGTAAAAAATAATCCAATAAAAGAGGTGATTTTTGCGTTAAGTACTACGATGGAGGGTGATACAACTAATTTTTACATTTTTAGGCAAATTTCTGATTATAATATTGACACATCCACAATAGCTAGAGGTATTTCTGTTGGAGATGACTTAGAGTATGCAGACGAGATCACTTTGGGTAGAAGTATCACTGATAGAATCCCATTTGAAAAATCACTAAAAGGTTAAAATTGAAAGTTTCTGTAATAATTGTTAGCTACAATTGTAAAGCATTTTTGGATTATTGCATTCAAAGTGTGAATAAGGCCATAAAAAATATTAAAGGAGAAATTATAGTGATTGATAATAATTCCTCAGATGGAACGGTTGAATTATTGGAATCAAAAAAATATAATTTAAACTTAATCAAATCTGAAACTAATTTGGGATTCTCAAAAGCCANTAATAAGGCTGCAGAATCTGCCAAGGGTGAATATTTATTTTTTCTAAATCCNGATACAATTATTCCTGAAGATATTTTTGTTCATTTTTTTAGACTAAACAAACCAAATCTTGGAATTTTTGGATTTAGGATGATTGATGGCAAAGGTAATTTTTTAAAAGAGAGTAAAAGGAATCTACCAAGTATCACAATAATTTTTAAAAAGCTTTTGGGTTTTGATGATAAATACTATTCAACAATAGATGAGCACGAATCTGGNCATGTTGATGTTTTATGTGGTGCAAATATGATTTTTCAAAATTCAACATTTAAAAAAGTTGACGGATTCAATGAAGAATACTTTATGTATGGTGAGGATATAGAGGTCTGTTTTCAAGTAAAACAAATAGGCAACAAAAATTTCTACAGCTCCGATTCTACAATTATTCACTTTAAGGGGGAGAGCACCATAAATGATATTCACTACTTGAGAAATTTTTACGGAGCAATGAGTATATATTTTAAAAATGTTNTTTCTACAAATCGATTTTTACTAGCTCTAATTATATTTTTTTCNAAATTATTAATCCTANTAAAAAGTTTTTCAACGNAAAGACAGAGATCAGATTTTAAATCAAAAAAAAATTTCTTGTTAGGTAACAAGTCTGTTAATAAGCTCAATAACTTATTTGGAGATATAATAATGGTAAGAAAAATTGATGATTCTATGAATGACTGTAATATTATTTTCGACTCTAACTATATGACTTACAAACAGATGATTAATTATGTTGATAATACAAGAGGAAGAAAAAAAATAAACTTTTGGTTTTTGTCTCATGATTACTCGTACATTATTATGGCAGGCGGAATGCAACAAAAAGGAAATATTATTTTTTTATAAAATGTGTTTTAAAATAATGATTTGGACTATTTTCACTAATTTTGAATACTTAAATCAAATCTCTTTTAATGTCTAAATTCGAGTTGAAATTACCAAAAATGGGTGAGAGTGTTGCTGAAGCTACTCTCACAGCTTGGTTAAAAGATGTTGGAGAAACTATTGAATTTGACGAGGCAGTTGTTGAAATTGCAACTGATAAAGTTGATTCTGAAGTTCCATCAGAAAAAAAGGGTGTTTTGATTGAAAAATGTTTTCAGGTTGATGATGTCATTGAAGTAGGTCAAACCATAGCGATAATTGAAACCGACGAGGAAGAAACCGACGATGATTCCAAAATTGAAAGCCATAATGANCCGGAATCTNCTGCCTCTGACGCAAAAGATGAAATTGTAGAAGAAGAATTAGCNGAAGAAATAACGGAATCTTTAGAGAAATCCGCTGAAATAATATTAAATACCAATGTAAAGTCGAANAAAGAAACCGGTTTTCTCTCACCTTTGGTAAAAAATATGATAAAGAAAGAAGCTATTTCATCTGATGAATTATCCTCAATAAACGGCACTGGAAAGGACAATAGAATAACCAAAAATGATATTTTAAATTTTTTATCAAATAGGGATGTAATAGTTGACAAATCAATCAAGTCCAAACCGATTATTAGCCAACCAGAGAGTTTAAATGTTTCTGACTTTAGTGATGAAGTAATTGAAATGACAAAAATGGGAAAGATTATTTCTCAACACATGACAGAATCAGTCAAAACGTCTGCTCATGTTCAATCTTTTATCGAAGTTGATGTAACGAATATTTACAATTGGAGAAATAGAGTAAAATCGGGATTTGAGAATAGAGAAGGGCAAAAATTCACATTTACTCCGATATTTATAGAGGCAGTAGCTGTTGCATTGAGGCAATATCCCTTAATGAATATTTCCGTTTCAGATGACAAAATTATTTTAAAGAAAAAAATTAATATCGGAATGGCAACTGCACTAGCTGACGGAAATTTAATTGTTCCTGTGATTAAAAATGCAGATCAGTTAAATCTTGTTGGAATGGCAAAATCGGTTAATGATTTAGCCAACAGAGCTAGAACAAATAAATTAAGCCCTGACGACGTTGCAGGTGGAACATACACGGTCACAAATGTAGGTGTNTTTGGAAGTATTATGGGNACACCAATTATTAATCAACCACAGGTTGGAATTTTAGCTTTTGGAGCTATAAGAAAGATGCCTAGCGTTATTGAAACTGAAGAAGGTGATTATATTGGCATCAGAAAAAAAATGATAATTTCACACTCTTATGATCATAGAGTTGTAAATGGAGCATTAGGTAGTAAGTTTATAAAGGCTGTGAAAGATTATCTTGAAAATTGGAATTCAAATCGTGAAATTTAATCACAATGAAGATAATTTGTGTTGGAAGAAACTACACCGATCACATTAAAGAATTAGAAAATCAAAGGCCTGAAAATCCTGTATTATTTATTAAACCCGATTCTTCTTTAATCTTAAAAAATAGACCTTTTTTTATTCCTGAATTTTCTAATGAAATTCATTATGAAGTTGAACTCATCATAAAAATATCTCGAGTAGGAAAACATATCCAAAAGAAGTTTAGTCATAAATATTATGATTACATTGGTTTAGGAATAGATTTCACGGCAAGAGACCTTCAAGCTCAACTAAAAAAAAATGGACTACCGTGGGAAAAATCAAAATCTTTTGACGGGTCATGTTTAGTCAGTGAATGGATTAAAAAATCTGAATTTGAGGATTTGAATAACATTAATTTTAAATTAGAATTGAATAATAATATTGTACAAAATTCAAACTCTTCTAAGATGCTATGGAAAATAGATGAACTTATTTCATATATTTCTAAATATTTTACACTAAAGATTGGAGATATCATTTTTACAGGCACGCCATCAGGCGTGGGTAAGGTAAATATTGGTGATGAACTTTCTGGCTTTATTGAAGAAAAGAGACTGTTCAATTTAAAGGTAAAGTGATTAATTTTGGATAATAAATTACTTACAATACAAAAATTAAGAAGCGAAAATTTGACACTTTCGGTTGCGGAGAGTTGCACAGGTGGTAAAATTGCATCTGATATAGTCTCATTTGAGGGTGTTTCAGACATTTTTTTAGGCGGGGTAGTTACATACTCTATTGATTCAAAAATAAAAATTTTAAAAATTGAGAAAGGAAGAATTGAAGAATTTGGAGTAGTCAGCGCTGAAATTGCTAAAGACATGTCTATTGGTGTTAAAGAATTATTTGGTTCTGATATTTCAATTGCTATTACAGGAAATGTTGGTTTAAAATCGGGCGATGGTCTATCAAATGTTGGACAAGTGTTTATTTCTATCAATTTTAAAAACAAAGTAGATGTTTGGGAATTCAATTTAGATGATGATAGAAACACTAATATTCAAAATGCTGTTTCAAAAGTATTTAGTCTTCTAGAAAATATTTTATAAAAATTAAAAAATTTACCTTGTTAATAACAAAAAAATTGTAAATTCGCGGCTTAAATTAAATATTTTTAACAGATAAAATATTAATATGGCACGTGTTTGTGATCTTACCGGAAAAAAGAGAATGGTTGGAAACAATGTTTCACACTCTTTAA
>JGI24820J26691_1000656_pt1 | contig 10505 bp, 10 predicted proteins | sample METZYME_5_50m_FD_26691 | JGI IMG/M metagenome (IMG submission 26691) | reverse complement strand
ACTTTTTCAATACCTGCCAATAAATATACAGACTTTTCACTTGCAGCTTGATTCATTATATGTGCTCCTAACAGTCCACAACTTTGCGCCATAGCTTCTAACACTATAACACCTGGCATAATTGGAAAACTTGGAAAATGTCCTTTGAAAAAAGGTTCATCTGGTGAAACAAAACGTTCAGCTACAATTGATTCATTACTGATCTCGATAACCTTATCAATAAACAAGAATGGGTCTCTGTGTGGAAGTAACGTCTTTACGTCTAAGATACTCATTATTTTTTTATTTTCGCAATAAATTTTAGGGAATCTGAATGCTTTTGTATTGGCATTACACCACTGTATATTCCAGGCTCTTTCAATGATTTTGTTACAAGTGTTTTAGCATAAACAACAACATTATCGGCTATTTCAATGTGGCCTACGATTCCTACTTGGCCAGCAATCTGGCAGTTTTTTCCTATTCTAACACTGCCAGCCATTCCTGATTGACCAGCTATGGCAGTATTCTCGCCAATATGGCAGTTGTGCGCAACATGTACATGATTATCAAGCTTCACGCCATCTTCAATAATTGTATTTCCTAAAGCACCCCTATCAACCGCTGTTTTAGCACCAATCTCAACATTATTTCCAATCTTTACTCCGCCGAGATGTTCAATTTTGACCCAACTGTTATTTTGTGGAGCATAACCAAATCCATCTGAGCCAATAACTGAGCCCGAATGAATAATTGTATTGTCACCAATCTCAGTACAAGAATAAATTGACACGTTATCATGTATAACTACATTATCGCCAATCTTACAATTAGGATTAATGACAGTGTTTTCACCTATAACAACATTTTCACCAAATATTGTTTCGATGTTTTCATTTTGGTCTTTATAGGTTTTTAAGAAGAGGCCTGAGCAGACTGCGTACGAAAGGTATGGATCTTGCACAATGACAAAATTTTTAATGTTCGAAATCTTTTGTGAAATTTCTTCAGTTGTGATCACTGCACCAGCATTTGGATTCAAATGCTCGATGAATTTTTGATCTTTTACATAACAAATCGAATCCTGAGAACAGGTTTTGGAATCTTGTAAAAATTGGATTTCGAGATCAAATGACCCTAGAGGAGTTCCGCCTAGTAATTCTGCTAACTTCTCTAGAGTAAATGATTTCATGTAGATAGATTACTACTATTCAGACTTTTCGGTCAAAGCATTATCTAAGTATGCTATAACCTCTTCAGTAATGTCTAAATCAGGATCTGCATAAAGCAGAGCTCCTGGAGCAACTATCATGTCATATTCTTTCTGTGTTATTAGCTCGCCTAATACTTTCTGAAAAGTTGGAGTAAGAGCATTTACTACTTCTTGCTGAGTTTCTTGTGCTTTAGTTTGAAGTTTATTAGATAAAAACTGAAGCTCAGTTTGCTTATCTTGCAATTTTTTCTGCATATCAACTTTTTCTTCATCAGAAAGAATTTCTTGGTCTTTCTGAAACTTATCAACTAATGCTTGTGCTTCAGCTTGTAATAATTCAAGTCTCTCTCTATCAGCAATGAAGTCAGTATCTTCATCAAGCTTCTTGAAAGTTTCTTGAGCAAACTGTGTGCTCAGCATTGCAACTTCAGCGTTAAGTACAACAGTCTTAGCATTAATTGGTGCAGCAAAGGCTACTAGCAATAATGAAAGAAATAAAACTTTTAGTTTGTTCATAATTAATCCTTAAGTTTCGCTATTTTATATGACTTTTTATAAAGAATCGACTGTTTTTAGAACTTATTNCCTACAGTAAATTCAAATCTCTTTGTTCGGTCAAGAGGATCATTATTAAATGGAACAGCAAAGTAAACACTTATAGGGCCAAATGGTGTAATTGCTGANCCTCCTAAACCATATGAACCTCTTAGTTCCTCAAAACTAGGTGTAAAACACTGAACTTGATAGTTNTAACAGAANGTTGAGAAAGCGTTACCTAAGTCTATGAAAAATGCTGTTCTGAACTGNCTCTGATCNTCNATAAACGGAACTTTGAAAATTAAATTAAGACTAGTTTCCAACAATACGTTACCTCCAATTGGACGGTTAATACCATATGTTGCAAATTGATTGTAATAAGGTGAATCTGGCTCACCATCAAAATTATTATCTATAAGGGGTGGGCAGTAGTCCTCTGCTGAAACATAACCGTAACATGGCACAGGAGTAATTCTGGGGCCAAGACTGTTGGATTCATAACCCTTAATGGAGTATGGTCCTCCAGCGTAGAAATTCTCAAAATATGGCGGCACTTCACTATCACCAAAAGCATCAACATAACCTATTCTCGAAGCAGCCTTAAATACGAAATCTCCTGTAATTGGTTTATAAAACTCATTTCTATAATCGATTCTAAAATAGTTCAGAGTTGAACCAGGAATAGTTGTTTGAACTGAAATCTGATTTAACGAACCATCTGTAGGAAAGATACCTCTGTTAAGTGTTGCCCTTGTGAAGTAAGCCTGAAGTTTAAGGGTATCAAACACATCACCTTCAGATTCGAGGAAGTCCACAATTTCACGTGAAGCTAAAGAACCTGAAGAAAGCTCGGTATGATCAGCGGCTATATTAAATCCAATTCTTTGAATTTCAGATATAGGGAAACCATAACTTATAGAAGCCCCATAACTTGCAGTGTTATAGTCTGTCACACCAAATGCTGAGTAATCAAATTCTCTAAAGTTAACAGTGAAACCTCTGCTTGCTCCATCTACTGTGTAATAAGGATTTTCATATTGGACAAAGATATTCGTTGAATAGTCACTTACATTTGTTCCAATACCCACTGTATTTCCACTACCCAAGAAATTTTGTTGTTGAACGTTAAAGTTAAATGAAAAACCAAATTGAGAATAACCAAAACCAGCTATCACGTTTCCATATTGTTGTTCTTCAACATCAAAAATAACATCAACGAGATCTTCCTCTCCCGCAACTGGAATTGTTTCAACATTGACTGTCTTAAAAAAACCAGTTCTTTCTAGAAGTAGTTTTGATTGTTCAATTAATTGATTTGACGCTGGAGCACCCTCAAACTGCCTCATTTCTCTTCTGAGAACTTCATCAGTTGTAAAGTAATTTCCATTGAAAATAATTCTTCTTGTATAGTTTTTTCTGCCAGGATTGAATACAAAAGTTATATCAGCCGAATTATCGTCTTCATCAATAGTTGGAACTCCTTCTACTTCAGCAAACGTATAACCATCATTTCCCAGCGCGTTTGCATAAAATTCCTCATAACTTGTAATGAGTGATTCTGAATAATAAGCATCTTCTGGAATGTTTATAAAACTTTCTAAAAATTCTCGATCTAGTGGTAATTCTCCAGATATTTTAATGTCATTTAGCTTATATCTTTTTCCTTCTTCAAGAATAAGAGTAATAAAAAGTTCCTGTAAATCGTCGCTAATTGAAACTTGGGAAGATGAAACTGCAAATTGGAGATAGCCTCTATCTTTGTAAAATGATTCTAAGTTTTCTAAATCCGTTCTTAGTTTCTCTTTTGTATATCTATTATCATTTGTAAAGAAAGAAATTATTGACCCTTCTGATAATTCAAAAACGCGCTTAACCTCGGTGTCAGTGAATGCATCATTACCGATGATCTCAATTGCTGAAATAGCCGTAGATGTTCCTTCGTCAACGTCTATGTCTACTTCAACTCTGTTTCTAGGTCTATCTTTTTGTTTAACATCAACAGTTGCTCCATACCTGCCTTGTTGAGAGTATTGTGCTTGCAATCCTCTTGTAATTAGATCTAATGTCGCTCTTTTAAGAACAGATCCCTCTGAAACACCCTCACTGCCCAAAGCAGCAAGCAGGTCTTCTGTTTTAATTGCTGAATTTCCGTCTATATAAATGTTTGATATTGTTGGCCTCTCTTGAACTTTAATAAATAAAATATTTCCCTCAGCTCTTAATTGAATATCATCAAATTGACCAGTTGAAAAAAGAGTTCTAATAACTCTTTGATAATCCCTTTTATCAACTCTGTCTCCTATGGTTATTGGAACTGTATCTAATACACTCCCGAGGGAAACTCTTTGCAGGCCCTCGATTCTGATATCTTCGACTAGCATCTCAGATGATGCTGTCATGCTAAAGATTAAAAAAAATGTCGCTAAAAGTTTTTTCAAATTATTCTCGCTATATCATTCACCATTACAAATACAAATAAAGTTAACACTAATAAGAAACTTAGATTCATTAATGTCGCTTTTAGTTTCAAACTTANTGGTGATCCTTTCACTTTTTCGACTAAAATAATCAAAAATTGACCCCCATCCAACATTGGTAATGGTAAGAGATTAAACGCTCCAAGACTAATACTCAATATCCCAAGCAATAAAAGAAAGGGAATTGCTCCTGATAGCAAGGAATCACCTGCAACTTTCGCTATTCCAACTGGTCCACTGAGGTTTTCGAAACCCATAGTTCCATTTAAAGTTTTATACAAAAATTTAAATGTATTCACTATCCAAAATCGAGTTTGATCATATCCAAAGCCAAGAGACGTTGCAAGATCGTTTGATTCAGGGGCTAAACTTAAACCAAAAGATTCATTCTCTGTCTTTGAAGGCAAAGTAAAAAAAAGTTTTTTATCGTCTCTATTTAACTTCTAATGAAATTTGCTCTCCAAAAACATTGAGAAGACTTGTTGCCTGATACATAGAAATTACAGGCTGATTGTTTATTGATGAAATAATATCTCCTGATTTAAGTCCAATAAGTTCAGCCGGACTATTATCTGCAACTAGACCTATACGTGGCTCAAAATCAGCAAAGGGAACTATGTCAAAATATTCAGCTGGTGCTTGGCCTTCTGAGAACTTTAAATCTTCTACAGACCTTATGTAATTAATACTTTTCTGGTTTGCATAATCATAGAGCTCAAAATCAATATCTCCGGAGTAACCAGTTAAATCAAGAAGATTTATTTGTAGACTTTGAACATTTGTTACTTTTGTATCATTAATTGCTTCCACTCGATAAAAGCTTTCAGTGCTTAAGTCTTTAATTTGTGCTGAAACCATATCCGACTGCTTTGGTATGAATAAACCAACTAAAGAAAACACAAAAAAAGCCAAAATGAAGTTATAAATTGGCCCTGCCAGCACAACTAATGACCTTTCAAGTGCTGGTCTATTTGCTAATACATACTTTTTATCTTGATCTGAAAGCTTATTGTAGTTTGTTGTATCTGCAGGATCATGGAATGCTACATATCCACCAAAGGGAATAGCAGAAATAGAGAATCTTATTCCATCTTCATTTTTCCATTTTATTAAATCTGGGCCAAATCCAACGCTGAACTTAATGATTTTAACTTTGAAATATCGAGCTACAGAATAGTGTCCATATTCATGAAATGTTACTAGGATTAGGAATAAAGAAATTGCTCCAATTAGGGTATACATTCTATCTGCTTCTTATAAATTCAATTATCTCATTTCTATTATGATTTAACTCTTCAATCGAGGATAAATCTCGTTTCTGTATCTCATAATAATTGTTGATAATTAATTTTAAGATATCTCCAAATTTAATCTTCTCACTCAAAAATTGATTTACCGCATACTCATTGAGTGTTGCAAAAATAAGGCCTCTGTTATCGTCATGAGACATTACATCTCGGGCAATCTCCAATATTTTTTGTCTATCTGAAGGGAATTCTTCAATGGTTAAGTCATAATTCCTATCAAACATGTTAAGGGAAAATTTATCTCTAACTTGTTTTGAATGCTTGCCCAATAAACCATAAGCTAAAGGGATTAACATGCTTGGTTTTGAAAGTTGTGCTTCAACGGAACCGTCATTAAGCTCAACCATACTATGAATGATACTTTGTCTTTGAATAACTATATCCAATCGATCAGGATCTAAATCAAATAAATATTTTGCTTCAATCAGTTCAAAGCATTTATTAACAAGTGTTGCTGAATCAATCGAAATCTTTGCTCCCATGCTCCAGTTTGGATGATTAAGAGCTTCTTGTGGAGTTTTATTNTTTATTTCATTTATATCCATTCCTACAAATGGGCCTCCAGATGCTGTAATAAAAATTTTAGAAATATCGTTTTTATCAATATGTTTTAAGGANCTAAATAATGAAAAATGCTCAGAATCTATTGGTATTAAGTCTGTATTATTTTTCTGACATTCTTCAATAATTTTCTTACCAAAAACTACAAGTGCTTCTTTGTTTGCTAGAAGCAATTTTTTACCAGAAGCGGCTGCATCTAAAGTTAAGTCAAGACAGTCATAAGAACTTATAGCTGATAAATATATATCGCTTTTATTCTCTGCCATATATTTTCTCAAACTTGAGATATTTTCGAAAAAATTAATCTGGTCAGCACACTGATTAATTAAAGCTTCTCGTATACTCTCATCAGCCACAAAAACATTTTTAGGCATATGCTTCTTTATTAACTCCAAAGCTTTTTCGGAATTAGACTTACAAACAAAAATATCAACTTCAAATTGATCAGGAAATTCTGCAACAAGATTTAAAGCTTGTGTTCCGATGGAGCCTGTAAAACCAAATATAGAAAGTGATTTCATTGTCCAAATCTCCTTTGCCTTTTCCTGAATTCTTGGATTATTTCAAGCAAATCTTTTGATTCAAATTCTGGCCAAAGCTTTTCAGTAAAAAAAAGCTCTGAATAACCAATATTTGCCAGAAGAAAGTTACTCAAACGCATATCTCCACCAGTTCGAATAAAGATGTCTATTTCTTCAGTTCCTAATTGTGTAAATTCTAGAAAGTTATCTTCATTGAGGTCTTCATTTTTTATTTTTGCATCTTTGACAGCATTTACAATATCCCAAATTGCCCCATAGTTAAGAGCGACAATAAGTTCAAAGTCATTAAGATTTTTTGTTTCATTGATGCATTTACTGATTCCTTCTTTTGCATGTTCGGGCATGCTATCAATATCACCAATAAAGCTCAATTTAATACCATTCGCTTTTATTTCATCTAGTTTCACATCAACACCAAAATTAATTAGGTTCATTAGCGCATTAACTTCAAAGCTTTCACGGTTCCAATTCTCTGTTGAGAAAGCATAGACAATAAGTTTTCTTACTTTTTCAGACTTAGCAGTTTTGACTATTTCGATAAGTGTTTCGATACCTTTTCTATGGCCAGATGCTGAAGGAAGGTTATTTTTTTTTGCCCATCTTCTGTTTCCATCCATAATGATGGCAACTGTGCTTGGGCTAGACATTAGATTGTTAAAAGATCCTTCTCTTTTGCTGCTAGAGAACTATCAATTTGGTTTATAAAATTTGTAGTTATATCTTGGATATCTTTTTCAGAGTCAGAAATATCATCTTTAGTAAGCTCTCCATCTTTTTCTAAATTCTTCATGCTTGTTAATGCGTCCCTTCTAATATTTCTAACTGCAATTCTGCCATTTTCAGCTTCTGCTTTTGCTTTTTTTGTTAAGTCAACACGTGATTCTTCTGTTAGGGGTGGCATAATAATTCTAATCACGTCTCCAGTCACTGTAGGATTGATACCTAAATCTGATTTTTGTATAGCTCTATCTATTTCTTGAACAAGGCCTTTATCCCAAGGAGACAAACTCAAAGTTTTTGAGTCCTCAACAGTAATTGAACAACACTGATTTAAAGGAGTCATTGTCCCATAATAATCAACTTGTATGCCGTCAAGCATTGCAGGATTAGCTCTGCCTGTCCTAATTTTTTTAAGACTGTCAGCAAAACTATTGAGTGAAGATTGCATTCGTTCTGAACAAGAATCTAAAATTTGCTGATATTTATCCATTTGAAATTAATGTGCCTATCTCTTCACCCTTTACTATATCAAGTAATGCACCTTCTGACTCGAAATTAAATACTTTTATATTCATGTCATTATCTCTAGCCAATGTAAGTGCTGTAGTATCCATAACTTTGAGATTCTTTTGAATTGCTTCATCAAAAGTAAGGCTAGCAAAGAAGTTTGCTGATGGATTCTTTTTTGGATCTTCTGAATATACACCATCAACTTTTGTTGCTTTAAGCATTAAATCTGCATTTATCTCTATCGCTCTCAAACATGCAGCAGTATCTGTTGTAAAAAAAGGGTTCCCTGTGCCTGCAGTAAAAATAACTACAAAACCCTCATCTAATAGATGAATAGCTAATCTTCTATCATAATGCTCTACTATCCCTGGCATAGGTATAGCAGACATCACTCGTGTTTTTATACCATTCCTTTCTAATGAGTCTCTTAAGGCGATCCCATTCATAACCGTTGCCAACATTCCCATGTGATCACCAGCAACTCTATCAATTCCATCTTGGTTAAGCTCTTGTCCTCTAAATAAATTTCCACCGCCTATTACAAGTCCTACTGAAACATTCTTTTCAACGACACTTTTAATTTCACGAGACATAAAGTGTAAAATTTTTGGGTCTATGCCTTGGCCAGCAGCTCCAGCAACTGCTTCTCCACTATATTTTAAAAGAATTTTTTTTAAGGGGTGGGAGCTCACTCTCCAACCTTTTTTCTTATGAATCTAAGAATTTTGACATCACCTAAAAGATCTTTAATCTTTTTATCTGGATCTTTAATGAATGGTTGCTCTACAAGTGAGTTTTCTGTTTTGAATTTATTAAGCTTTCCCTCGATAATTTTTATTTTTATATCTTCAGGTTTATTGTCATTCACTAGAGTTGCTTCTGCTATTTCTTTTTCTTTCGCAATTACTTCATCATCTATATCGTTTGGATAAATAGCCATTGGGTTATTTGCTGCAACTTGCATAGCTATATCTCTAGCCATCTGATCTGTTCCACCATCTAGGTGAACAATAGCCGCTAATTTATTGTCCGAGTGTTTATAAGTAGATACTAAACCTGATTGACGCTCCAATTTTTCGTAAAATGAAATTTTAATGTTCTCACCAATCTTTTGGATAATTGCTAGCAGGTTTTCTTTGTATGCTTCGTTAAGCGTTTCTAAGTTTTCTGGGTTATTTGTCTCACAGAAACTTACTAATTCATGTAAAAATTCTTGAAAATCTTTATCTTTAGCTGCGAAATCAGTTTCTGTATCAACTTCAACGATAAAATGTGTATCGCCTGACTCACCAACAACTATAGCCCCTTCATTTGTGGCTCTTCCTGATTTTTTCTCAGCTTTTAATACGCTCTTTTTTCTTAGAACCTCTATTGCTTTATCAATATCACCGTCGGTTTCGACTAAGGCAGACTTACAATCCATCATGGATATGCCAGTTCTTTCTCTTAATTCTTTAACTAGTTGAGCTGTAACCATTATTACTCTTTTGTTGTTGCTTTTTTAGCAGTGGCTTTCTTGGCAGTAGTTGCTTTTTTGGCAGGTGCTTTTTTAGTTGTTGTTGCTTTCTTGGCAGGTGCTTTTTTAGTTGTTGTTGCTTTCTTGGCAGGTGCTTTTTTAGTTGTTGTGGCTTTCTTGGTTGTTGTTGCTTTCTTGGCAGGTGCTTTTTTAGTTGTTGTGGCTTTCTTGGCAGTAGTTGCTTTTTTGGCTTCAGGTTCAGCTTTTATCTCTTCGACTTCTTCTTCGACAGCTTTGTCTGAGGTTTCTTTCTTCTCTTCAACTGGTTTTACGGAAACTGACTTAGTAGAGGTATTAAGAGAGAACACTTTTGGTCCTTTATCGCCATCTAATTTTTGAACAAGTCCTTGTTTTCTAGCTGAGTCTTGCCCTTCAAGAATTGCTTCAGATAATAAGTTCAAAACAAATTTTATTGTCTTAGACGAGTCATCATTTATAGGTACGAAGTTTGTCAAATTATTTGGATTACTATTGGTGTCAACTAATCCATACACAGGAATTCCCATTTTGAGTGCTTCTTGAACTGCTATTTTTTCACTTTCAACATCAATTACAAACAAAGCATCTGGTAAACCTTTCATCTCTTTAACTCCATCAAAGACCAGAGATAATTTCTTCATTTCTTTTTCAAGCATTACAGCTTCTTTTTTGATCATTGTATCAAGCTGACCTGATTCTTTATTTTCTTCGTATTCAAGTAATTTGTTAATTGGAACTTTGATTGTTTTCCAGTTTGTGAGCATACCTCCTAACCATCTATGAGAAATATAAGGCATTCCTGTTTTTTGACCAAAGTCAGCCACATAACTGGANGCTACCCTTTTAGTACCAACCACCATAATTTTGTTTCCAACAGAAGATAACTGTCTAAAAGTTTCGTAAATTTCAATAATCTTTTCTTGGGTTTTATATAGATCAATTATGTGAATATTATTCTTTTCACAGAATATATAATCCTCCATATGGGGATTCCAGAATCTCTTTCTGTGTCCAAAATGTGCACCAAGCTCAAATAGCTCTTCTATGCTTATGTTTACTTTACTCATATAAGTCTTCAATTAAGGTCTGCATATAATAAAGGTTTTTAGGCTTTTGGTAAAACCATTTAACGATTTTTAATGCACCTTGTGCATAAATAGTTCT
>JGI24820J26691_1000655_pt1 | contig 10520 bp, 16 predicted proteins | sample METZYME_5_50m_FD_26691 | JGI IMG/M metagenome (IMG submission 26691) | reverse complement strand
TTTCTTACTAGAAGTTTTCCAATTATTTATTTTCCAACCAGAAAGCCAAGTTTGGATGCCGTTCATAACATATTTACTATCTGTTAAAATCGTAATTTCACTACTCCGGTCAAGTATTTCCAATGCGGCAATGGCTGCCATAAGTTCCATTTTATTGTTTGTTGTAAGTTCCGCTCCCCCAGATAGCTCACGTTCCTTCACAACTTTGTCATCTGAAAGTGCTTGAAGAAGTACGCCCCATCCTCCGGGACCAGGATTACCTGAACATGCACCGTCAGTATAAGCGATGAGTCTATGCTTTGGCATATACAAATACCCACTCGGACATCTCACCATCTAACCCGATGTCTTTTCCTAATATATGATCAAAAACGTTGAAACCACTGCTTTTCAGCAATTGATCAAGTTCATTTCGGGAGACGAAGGTATATCTTCTACCAAGCTTATCTCGCTTTTCTCCAGCACCCAACTTTAAGCCTATGGAAAAAAGTCCATATGGTTTAAGTGCTCTTCTGATAGAGGTAAGTAAGTGTGGAAAATCTCTTCGTTTTGCGTGTAAGAGTGAAAAACTTGCCCAGATACCGTCAAAAATTTCATTCTCTGAGAAAGTATCAAAAGTAGCCTGGTAACTTTTTATTCTTTCATGCTTAGGTACTAATTCGAGCATATTTTGGGACGCGTCAAATGCTGTTACAGTGTGCCCGAGGTTTGCCAAATATTCGGCAGAGAGGCCTGGACCGCATCCATAGTCTAAAACATTTGATTTCTTGGGAAGGTTTGCGGCAAAATATTTTAGAGTTTTGGATGGGTGTTCCTTTGTTACATTTTCTAAATATTTAGAGCTTTGTGTTTCATACACATGCAACGTTTTTATATCACAACTCATATAATGATCCCAATTCCTAACAAAGATATTACAAGGAAAGTGATTGGGATTCGTAAGTTCATCCACCAATTTGGAGTTGCTTTTAGCAGGTAGAAATGTCTGTCGATCAAGAGAACTGCGATAAAGCCAACAATTAAACTAATGGTGTCGCTAATTGGTCCTCTTCCCATTGAGAAAAATGCCCATACTGGTGGAATGACGGAAAGTATATATCCTTGGCCTGCACTTTTTCCATTCATTTTTGTTGCAAAACCCCATAGAACCCCAGACATAAAGCAAAGGATGATGATCCCATATGAAAGCTGAATAAAAGGTCCAACAAAGCGTGCACCAAAAATATCCATACCAAAGTTAAATGCTTCTGCGGAAATCGAGGTTATAGCACCCCACGCAAATGGGATTACCCCAAAAAGCGCCAAAACCAGCGCTACTTTCGGTATACTAGAGATCATAAAGTTTCTCGGAGTATGCGTGGTACCTTGAAGTTTACATTTTCTGTTGCCGTTTCTACAAAATTTGTTTTTACTTCAAATCTTTCTTTTAAAGCTTCAATAACCTCATTTATAAGTATTTCTGGCGCAGAAGCTCCGGCGGTAATACCAATTGATTTTATATCCATCAGTTTATCCCAATTGATTTCTGTTGCTCTTTGAACCAATTGCGAGTTTTTGCATCCTGCTTTTTTTGCTACTTCCACGAGCCGTTGAGAGTTTGACGAATTTGGGGCGCCAATTACCAAGAGAGCGTCAACGTCTGGAGCAATTTCCTTTACTGCAGCCTGTCGATTACTTGTTGCATAACAAATATCTTCCTTGTGAGGGCCGACTATAGAAGGAAAACGAACCTTTAATGCTTCAACGACTTCAGCAGTATCGTCGATAGACAAGGTTGTTTGGGTAACGTATGCAAGCTTACTAGGGTCTCGGACAGTTAGATTTTTTACATCTTCAGTATTCTCAACTAGCAAAACACCTCCGTCAGGTAACTGTCCCATGGTTCCAATAGTTTCTGGATGTCCTGCATGTCCAATCATCACTATCTGGAGCCCGTTTTCAAAATGTCTGTCTGCCTCGATATGAACTTTACTTACCAATGGGCATGTGGCATCAACATAAATCATTTCGCGACGTTGTGCTTCAAGCGGTACGGACTTGGGTACTCCATGTGCAGAAAAAATTATAGGTCGGTCGACAGGGGCTTCGTTCACCTCTTTTATAAAAATGGCACCTTTTGATTTTAACTCATCAACAACATATTTATTGTGTACAATCTCATGGCGCACGTAAACGGGTTTCCCCCATTTCTCTAATGCCATCTCTACTATTTGTATGGCACGATCAACACCTGCACAGAACCCCCGAGGTGCTGCCATGTAGACTGTTAATTGCGGATTACTCATTTTATAATGACCGTTAAATTATTCTGACATAATATCTTCATGATCGTTATCGGTAAACCCTTATCTTTATCAAGTAAAACCACTTTAATTTTGGCATCAAAATAAAGGATCATATTTAAATAAATTTTATTTAGCATTCTAAAATCTGAAACNTNTATATGTGATATGGTAAAACAAANAGTTCGATTATATCATTGTTGAAAATGAAAGACGGTTTGATGGTCAGCTCTGCCTTTATTGCTCTCGGAAGTAATCTAAACCTTGAGGGTTTTTCCTCTCNTGAGTTACTGAAAGAAGCGATCAGCGAATTCGGTAAATCAAACTTTCAGTTGCAAGCAATTTCGCGCTTTTTTAAAAATCCNGCATTTCCANTTGGTTCAGGCCCTGATTTCGTAAATGCAGTGATTAAAGTTCGTACACACGAAAAAGCACAAAAGGTCATGGATCAATTACATGCTATTGAGAAAAAATTTGGTAGGTCTCGTGGGAAAAGGTGGGGAGAAAGAACATTAGATTTAGATTTGATAGCTTATGATCAATCTATAAAACCCAACAAGTCTGTTTATTTGTATTGGCACAACTTAAAGCAAGAAAATCAGATATTTGAAGCACCGTCCGATTTGATATTACCGCATCCAAGAATGCATGAGAGAGCATTTGTTCTAATACCCCTTCTAGACATTGCGCCAAGCTGGATACATCCAGTACTTATGAAAAATACAAGTCAACTTTGTGATAATTTAAATTGTGAAGATATTTCTGACTTAAGATGTATATAAATACTCTTGTGTTTTTCATATTGATCTAATAGATACCTGAGTCTGCAGAGATGGAATTAGGGGAAGTACATGGCACGTGTCACGGTAGAAGATTGCGTAGATAAAGTTCCTAATAGATTTGAGTTGGTTATGCTAGCTGCACATAGGGCTAGAGAGATTTCTTCTGGATCATCGCTTACTGTTGAACGTGATAATGATAAGAACCCAGTCGTGTCTTTGAGAGAAATCGCTGATGAAACACAAACTGCTGGTGAGTTACGTGAGCGTTTAATCGAAAGCAACCAGACCCAAATAGAGGTTGATCTCCCAGAGGATGACTCCATGGCGGTACTAATGGGTGGTGGTGATGATAATGACCGCGCTGAAGATGATGATATGAGCGAAGAAAAATTACTTCGTGCATTAATGGCCGCTCAAGATAAAGGGTAATCTGAGGCCCGAGGGTCTAAACAATGTTAACTGCAGAAGAGCTTGCCACTCGAATACAATATTACAATCCTAAATCTAATTTTGAGATGATTGTAAACGCCCATAAATATGGGCAAATCAAGCATGAAGGTCAGTTCAGAAAATCTGGCGAAAAGTATTTTTCCCACCCTGTTGCAGTGGCTGAGATTTTGGCTGATCAGCAATTGGATGATGCAACAATCGTTACTGCTTTATTGCATGACACCATAGAAGATACGTCTTCGAGTAAAGACGAAATTAAAAAACAATTCACTCCAGAAATTGCTGAGTTAGTGGATGGTGTTACTAAATTAACAAATATGCAGTTAACCTCTACGGAAACAAAGGAAGCAGAAAATGTGCGCAAACTGCTTATGGCAATTGCACAGGACGTTAGAGTGATTTTAGTGAAACTCGCAGATAGATTACACAATATGCGCACAATCAAATCGATGAACCCAGAAAAGCAACTTCAAAAAGCTCGGGAGACTATGGAAATATACGCTCCTTTAGCTGGCAGAATGGGCATGCAGTCAATTAGAGAGGATCTTGAGGATCTTGCTTTTCGTGTACTTAATGCTGATGGTCGCGCATCAATAATAAGACGTTTTATCATCCTGCAAAAGGAAACTGGTGATGTTGTGCAGAGAATTACTGATGATATGCATTCCGAATTAGAGGTATCTGGTATACAGGCTAAAATTGAGGGTAGAGCAAAAAAGCCTTATTCTATTTGGCGCAAAATGCAAGAGAAAGCCCTATCCTTTTCTCGCCTCTCGGATATTTATGGCTTCAGAATAATATGCAGAACTGATGAGGAATGTTACCAGGTACTTGGAATAATTCACAAGCGCTGGCGCGCAGTTCCAGGACGTTTTAAGGATTATATTTCGCAGCCAAAATCCAACGGATATCGATCAATTCATACTACAGTTTCAGGTAGAAATGCGCGCCGTGTCGAAGTTCAAATACGAACGCAGCAAATGCATGACGTGGCTGAAAGTGGCATAGCCGCACATTGGGCTTATAGAGATGGGGTTAGAAGCGAGAATCCGTTTACTGTTGATCCGGTAAAATGGATAACGAGCTTGATAGAGGAGTTTAATACTGAGGAAGATCATGAGGCATTTCTGGAGGCTGTAAAGCTGGAAATGTACCCTGATAAAGTCTTTTGCTTTTCACCAAAAGGAGAGGTAATTAAGTTACCCAAGGGTGCTACACCTATTGATTTTGCTTATGCAATACACACTCGAATTGGAAATTCATGCGTCGGTGCGAAAATAGATGGATTACGTGCACCTCTTTGGACGCGATTAAGAAATGGTCAGTCGATTGAAATTCTTACTGCGATGGGGCAAGAACCACAAGCCACATGGCTTGAAATGACAGAAACTGGAAAGGCTAAATCAGCAATTAGGCGTGCATTGCGTGAAGCGGATCGTGATAAATACATCATTATGGGCCAGCAGCTTTTGCGAGCTGCATTTGAGCATTTTGGTAAGAAAGCGACAGATAAAGCTTTAGAAAACGCAGCCAATAAACTTCGAATTAGCGATGTGCCAGAGTTATATGCTAGATTGGGAAGCGCAGAGCTGCAGCCCCGAGATGTGATCAACGTAATATTTCCAGATTTTTCGACAGCAAAAGAACCTGAAATCGATCAAAAGCTTGCAGTGATAGGCCTTGCAGAGGGACAGTCATTTAATAGAAGACCTTGCTGTCAGCCNTTACCAGGTGAGAGAATTGTTGGCATAGCAACAAGTGGTAAAGGCGTNTCAGTTCATTCAATTGATTGTNCCACATTAGTCAGTTTTGAAGATAATATGGATTTATGGTTAGATTTACATTGGCATGCAGGAAAGCATCCNTCGATTTATCCAATCACCCTAGAATTGACGATTAGTAATGANGCCGGTGTTTTAGGACGAGTCTGTACAATTATAGGTGATCTGGGTGCGAATATATCGGATATGGAGTTTTTAGATCGCAAGCCAGATTTCTTTAAGTTGATCCTTACTGTTGATTTACGCGATGTTGAGCACTTACATGCAGTATTATCAAGATTAGACACTGAGCATGCTGTCGCAACAGTAACACGTACTCGGCAAAGTGGAACTGATAGTGAATAATCAAGTTTTAGAGGTTCATCTTGGTTTTTAAGCGGAGAGAAAAACGCTCATGGGGCTCACTGCTTCAGTTCTTATTATGGCCAAAAGGTGGCTGGACCAGAGCAGCAGTGTATGTCAAGCATCGTTTGCACCGATTACCTGACAATCCTGAAAAAATTGCAAGGGGTATCTGGGCTGGTGTTTTTACAACTTTTACTCCCTTTTATGGGCTTCATTTTATAGTTGCAGGTACAATTGCTTTTATTCTGCGGGGGAATGTCTTGGCTGCCTTACTTGCTACATTTTTTGGTAATCCCCTGACTTACATTCCAATTGGAATTATCTCGCTTCGTACTGGTGAATTTTTACTTGGAAGTGAGGGATTAGGTCACAACGGCGAAAATTTAGTCTCTTTGTTTTTTAATGCATTCTCCGACTTAAAATCTAACCTTCATTCGTTTATATTTGGTGGTTCTGTTGAGTGGAATGATCTAATAATATTTTATCAAGAGGTCTTTTTCCCATATCTCGTAGGTGGAGTTTTTCCAGGAATTTTTGCAGCTACTATTTGTTGGATGATCAGCTTGCCATTAATTCGTGCTTATCAGAATAGACGTAAAGGTAGATTGCGTGAAAAACTGCGAGAAATTAAAGAGAAAAGCACTAAGTTTCGTAAAAAGTAATTTTGGGAATTTAACTTGGAGCATTTTATATGACAATATTAACTGATGTCCGGCTTGGTGTGAATATCGATCATGTTGCTACAATTCGCAATGCTCGTGGCAGTATGTATCCTGATCCGATAGAGGCAGCTGTTCTAGCTCAAAATGAGGGAGCTGATGGGATTACTGCACATTTGAGAGAGGATCGTCGCCATATTAGAGATGAGGATATTGATGGATTAATTGCAGCCTTGAACATACCGTTAAATTTTGAAATGGCTGCTACTGAAGAAATGCAGAAAATAGCATTAAAGCATAAGCCTCATGCAGTATGTCTTGTCCCAGAAAAAAGAGAGGAGAGGACTACAGAGGGGGGGTTAGATGTTTTGAAAGAAGAAACTAAATTAGAGGCCTTTATAAAACCATTAAATAATGCCGGCTGCAGAGTTTCGTTGTTTATCGCAGCAGTGCCTGCTCAGGTTGAGGCAGCAAAAAGAGTGGGTGCAGCTGTAGTCGAGCTGCATACAGGTGCCTATTGTGATTATTATATGAATCAAAGCACTCAAACTGTGAAGCCGAATTTGAAAATTTAAAGAAGATGTGTGGTTACGCGCACTCTTTAGGTTTAGAGGTGCACGCTGGGCATGGCTTGACCTTTGAAACTGTTGGTCCGATTGCTGCCTTTCCAGAATTGAAAGAGTTAAATATAGGGCATTTTTTGATAAGTGACGCTGTATTTAATGGCCTCGGTGCTTCAATTAAAAAAATGAAAAAACTTATCGAAGAGGCGCGCACCAGTTGATTATTGGTACAGGGACAGACTTAGCCAATATTGATCGGATTAAAAAGGTTTTAATTCGTCATGGTGACAGATTTCGCGATAGAGTTTTTACAAAGATTGAACAAGCCAAAGCAAGAAGGCAAAATGATGAGGCGGGTACTCTAGCAAAACGTTGGGCAGCTAAAGAGGCGTGTTCAAAAGCACTTGGGACCGGTCTGCGCATGGGTATTTCTTGGAAAGATATGGCTGTAACTAATATTGATACTGGGCAACCGGTGATGACACTTACTGGTTGGGCAAAAAAGCGTTTGGAAGAGTTGACCCCTGCGGGACATTTTGCAACCCTTCACGTTTCACTTACTGACGACCATCCTTGGGCACATGCTATAGTAATTATTGATGCGCAGCCTTTGGCTTGACACAATCCCACCAAAATAGCATTAGCAAGTAATAGGTTAAGGAGCAGTTGGGATGGCGAAACCCAAAAAGAAAGAAGGTTTTTTGGAAACCATAAAAACTATAGTATTTGCTCTTATTCTGGCTGGTATTTTTCGGACCTTATTTTTTCAACCTTTTTGGATTCCATCGGGCTCAATGAAGGACACTCTGCTAATTGGTGATTTTTTGTTCGTTAATAAAATGTCCTATGGTTATTCATATGCATCGTGTCCTACCGTTAGACTAGCAGCAATTGGACTAAATATTGATGCAGAAGATATTTGTGGTTTTTTGCGTGGGGATAATAAGAGGATTTTAGGAGCTGAGCCTAAGCGTGGTGATGTAGTTGTGTTTCGTCACCCTACAAACGGCCAGGATTATATAAAGCGATTAATAGGTTTACCAGGTGAAAAAGTACAACTCAAAAATGGGCTTGTATATATTAATGAAACTCCATTGGAAGTTATACCCGATGGTACTTTTGATGAAATAAAGTCCCCACAGGGACCTTTTGGAAATATGCCTAGATGTGCGAATGAGGTAGTTGAGCAAAATGGTGTTTGTGAAAAAGAAAAATTTATAGAAATTTTACCAAATGGAGTTTCACATTCTGTTTTGAATTTTATGCGGCAAACAGTAGATGACACACCTGTGTACCATGTGCCCTTGGGCCATTATTTCTTTCTGGGAGATAATAGGGACAATTCTAGCGATAGCCGCATATCTCAATCGAGAGGTGGAGTGGGTTTCGTACCTTTTGAAAACCTTGTTGGCAGAGCAGACAGAGTACTTCTCTCTTCTGCTGGCAGATCTATGTTCGCCTTCTGGACATGGAGAAGATCGTTTTTTTGAGGGTATTGAGTGAAAAAATCTGTTGATATTGAAAGATTTGAGAAGCGCCTGGGATATAAATTCAAAGATCCAAAGTATCTTCTGGAAGCCCTTACTCATCCCTCTTTCTCTTCAACAAATAGAGCTGATAATCAACGGTTGGAGTTTATTGGAGACCGAGTTTTGGGTCTAATTGTAGCAGAGGCTATAGCGAAACAGGACCCAAAGGCATCTGAAGGGAAACTCGCCCCCCGATTTAATGCCCTTGTAAGAAAAGAAGCCTGTTCGGGTGTGGCTCAGGAAATAGATCTTGGATTGGTTTTAAAGCTGGGTCGTTCAGAGATGATTACGGGGGGGCGACGTAAAAATGCTGTGCTAGGAGATGCGATGGAAGCTGTGCTTGCTGCAGTTTATTTAGATGGTGGGTTTCTAGCAGCAAAAGATATAATTTTGCGATTATGGGCAAAAAGAATTTCTAGTGTCGAGTTAGACGCGAGAGATTCCAAAACGCGTTTACAAGAATGGGCTCAAGCTCGGCAACTTGAACCACCAGTCTATACCTTAATTGATCGCTCTGGGCCCGACCACTCGCCTATTTTTAATATACAGGTAAAATTAAAAACTGGGGAAAAAATGTGTGCGAAGGCGGGAAATAAAAGGGATGCAGAGCAGGCAGCAGCAAAAATGATGTTAGAAACTTTAAAGGATAAAGAATGAAGAAAGCAGGCTTTGTGGCCCTTATAGGAGAACCAAATGCTGGAAAGTCTACGCTTCTTAATCATTTTGTAGGTTCGAAAGTTTCGATAGTTACTCACAAAGTTCAGACAACTCGGACCAAAATTCGCGGTATTGTTATCGAAGGTAACTCTCAAATAGTATTTGTTGACACCCCGGGTTTATTTAAGCCAAGACGCCGGTTGGACAGGGCGATGGTAGCTGCCGCTTGGGGTGGGGCGGCAGATGCTGATGTGATTGTTTTGCTCATTGAGGCGCACAGAGGTTTAACAGATGGTGTGGCAAGGATCGTTAGAGATCTCTCTACCTAATAAAGATAGTCTGGTTGTGCTTGCTATAAACAAAATTGATAAAGTTAAATCGCCAGTGCTTTTATCTTTAACAAAGCAAATGAATGAACTGTTAAGTTTCTCAAAAACATTTTTAATTTCTGCTGACCGGGGATTTGGCACAAAGGATCTGAAACTATGGTTAGCGGACAAAGTGCCAGATGGTCCATGGTTTTACCCTGAGGATCAAATTGCTGATCTTCCAATGAAAATGATTGCTGCAGAAATTACACGTGAAAAACTCATTCTTAGATTGCATCAAGAGCTTCCCTATCAGTTAACTGTCGAAACGGAAAACTGGAATGATAGAAAGGATGGAAGTGTTAGGGTTGATCAGATTATTTATGTATCTCGTAGCGGCCATAAAGGTATTATTTTGGGTAATCGTGGTGAAACGATTAAAGCTATTTCAATTGCTGCAAGAGAAGAACTTGAGAGTTTTATAGGGAGACGAGTACATTTATTTTGTCAAATCAAAGTCCGTGAAAAGTGGTTAAACGAAGCAGAAAGATATGCCGAAATGGGTCTTGACTATAATGATGGAAATTAATGGCACGTCTTAGGAGTAAAATATGGGTACAAGCTTACCTAAAAAGGTTAGAAATTCAAAATATTGCAGCTTATGTTACTGCTCACGGCGATGACCATTCGGGTGCTATTTTAATAAAGGTNATAAAGATGGATGGATCTGCACAACTTTATCAAAAGACCTTTGACCTNCAAAGTAATAAAAATGNATGGGTTAGAATTTTGGAGGGNTTAGATATGGAAATAGATAGTTTACTAGAAAAGCAAAAAGTTAATGATCCAGATTTATGGGTGNTCGAAATAGAAAGTGCTAGTGGTCAAAATTACCTAGACGAGTTTTAGTGATTATTCTAGCTTTATAAAATGGAATGGCGCTCAGTTGGGATATTATTAGCTGCACGAAAGCATGGTGAAACATCATTAATTATAGATACCTTTTGTCCAGGGCACGGACGGTATTTGGGTATTGTTAGGGGTGGAACATCACGAAAGTTTGCACCAATACTTCAGGTGGGAGCACAGCTAGATCTCACATGGAAAGCGCGACTTCAAGATCACCTTGGGTCGTTTAAAGTTGAATTAGTAAGGGCCCGCACT
>JGI24820J26691_1000654_pt1 | contig 10528 bp, 10 predicted proteins | sample METZYME_5_50m_FD_26691 | JGI IMG/M metagenome (IMG submission 26691) | reverse complement strand
GAGGCGTCAATTACATTCTCTCTTTTTGAAACTCCAACTGTTACTGCAAAGTTTTTTAAAGACTGTGGTGTATACCCTCTTTTTCTTAAACCAGATATTGTTGGCATTCGAGGATCATCCCAGCCNGAAACCATTTTTTTATCAACCAGCTGCGCAAGCTTCCTTTTACTTGTAATAGTNTATGAGAGGTTAAGTCTGGAAAACTCTCTTTGTTTTGGCCTAACTCCTTTTAGTGGACTAATTGCGTCTAAGAACCAATCATATAATTCTCTGTGGGGTTCAAACTCAAGAGTACAAAGTGAATGTGAAACCTGTTCTATATAATCAGATTCTCCATGTGTCCAGTCATACATGGGGTAAATGTTCCAGTTTTCACCGGTTCTATGATGGCTTACCTTCATCACTCTGTAAATAACAGGGTCTCGCATCAACATGTTGGGTGAGGCCATATCAATCTTTGCCCTTAAAACATGTTCTCCTTGATCATACACCCCTTTATACATTCCCTCAAAAATAGAAAGACTTTCTTCTTTTGGTCTGTCTCTAAAAGGGCTGTTTTGTCCAGGCTGGGTTGGTGTTCCTTTTTGTGAAGCTATCTGGTCCGAGGTTTGAGAATCAATGTATGCTTTGTTTTTTTCAATTAAAATAATTGCCCATTCATAAAGTTGATCAAAGTAATCTGAGGCATAACACTCTTTATCCCAATCAAAACCAAGCCAATTAATATCATATTTTATAGCATCAACATACTCTTTTGCTTCTTTTTCTGGGTTTGTGTCGTCAAACCTTAAATTAACAGGCGAGTTATATTTTTTTCCCAAGTTAAAATTTAAACATATCGCTTTTAAGTGACCTATATGCAGGTAACCGTTTGGCTCTGGGGGGAATCTGAACCTCAAGTTTTTCTCATCAAACCCTTTAGCTATGTCACCTTCTATTATTTGCTCAATAAAGTTTGGGCCTTTTTTCTTCACAATTCCAAAGATATTGAAAAGGAAGATAGAAAATATGTTTGCTTTTATATCTTTGGTAAGATTTTGTCAAAAATATATGTAAATAACGCGTGGTTTTATTCTTTTCATGGTTGTCTTCATGAAGAGAGTGTTATTGGGGCTGAGTATTTAGTAAACATTATGGTGGAAACTAACACCGATGATGCTGAAAAAAATGATAACCTTAAAAGCACAGTTGATTATGTTGATATTTATAATGCTATTAAAACAGAAATGGACAAGCCTTCAAAACTACTTGAGTCTGTTATGGAGAGAATGATAACCTCGATAAAGGGTATTAGCAGTAACATAACTGCTGTAGATGTTAGTATCAAAAAACTCTCTCCTCCTATTGGAGGTAATGTTGATTCTGTCGAGTTAAGAAAGAAAGTTTAATCTTTTTTTTATTTTTGCAACCTATGGCATTGTGGCCGAGTGGCTAGGCGGAGCTCTGCAAAAGCTTTTACAGCGGTTCGAATCCGCTCGATGCCTCAACTAAGGACTTGAAAATCAAGCCTTTTCTTTATTTGATCTGCTTTAATAAGCATCACTCTTGTTTTGTCTCCAAGCTGATACTTTTTTCCCGTTTTCTCCCCTACAAACCTGTGGTTTTTTTCATCATGCACATAAAAATCCCCTGGTAAGTCTTTTGCTTTTACTAGCCCTTCACATTTATTTTCGATAACCTCAACGAAAACCCCTCTTGCCACCACACCAGATATAACCGCATCAAATGTCTTTCCTTCTTTATCCTTCATAAACTTAATTTGCATGAGCTTTACGGAATCTCTTTCTGCTTTTGTTGCTAAAATCTCCATGTGTGTTGAATGCTTACACAGGGTTTCTGTTTCATCTGTTTTTATTTTTTCTCCTTCTATTTCTGCCTGGATTAACCGGTGAACCATTACATCAGGATACCTTCTAATTGGTGATGTGAAGTGTGTGTAGTTTTCAAATGACAGACCGTAGTGGCCTATGTTTTTTGTTGTGTACTCCGCCTTACTCATACTTCTAATCATTAGAGTGTCTATTAGGTTTTGTTCGTTTTTACCGAATGCTTTTTTTAGAAGACTATTAAGGGAGTCGTTTAGTTCATTTGAAGACAGCTTTAAGTTATAGCCTAGCCTTTTCACAACGGTTTGTAGGTTTTTTAACTTCTCTTGGTCTGGTTGATCGTGAACCCTGTAAACAAAACGCTCTTTGCTTTTTCTCATTTTTTCTGCTACTTTTTTGTTTGCAAGCAACATAAACTCTTCGATTAGTTTATTTGAACTTTTTGTTGTTTTGAAAACTATATTTTCGGGTTGATTTTTCTTNTCAAGCTCAAATTTAATTTCTGTCTTATCAAAAATTATTGCACCGTTGTTTATTCTTTTATTTCTTATNGTTTTTGCTATGCTGTTTAGGGTTGTTATGGCTTCTACTGTTTTTTGTGTTACTTTTTTTTCTTTTTTTAATATTGTGTGTTCTTTTGGAATCTTTTCTTGGCCTGTTTCAATAATATGCTGAGCTTCCTCGTATGATAGTCTTACGTCTGATTCTGTAATTGTTTTTCCAAACCACTCTTCTTTAATATCTCCGTTTTTATTCATTAAGAATACTGCTGAAAAGGTGAGTTTTTCTTCGTTTGGCCTCAGGGAACAAAGGTTGTTTGAGAGGGTTTCTGGTAACATGGGTATCACTCTGTCTACCAAATAAACTGATGTTGCTCTATTTTGGGCCTCGTCATCTATCTTTGACCCTGGNCTTACATAGTGTGAAACATCCGCAATATGAACACCCACTTCATATGTGTTTTCTTCTGTTTTTTTAAATGATATTGCATCATCAAAATCTTTAGCGTCTACTGGNTCTATTGTAAAGGTTAGCTCTCCCCTCATGTCCCTTCTTTTTTTTACCTCTTCTTTTGTTATTGCTGATGATATTTTTTTCGCCTCTTCTTCTACTTTGTCTTCAAATTCCGTTGACAAACCATATTCATACAGTATTGAATAGGCGTCTAATGAGTCATCACCAAACCCAAAGCTTTTAATTATTTTTCCCTCTGGTGAGTTTTTTGGAGAATCCCATGATTTTATTTCAACAGCCACTTTTTCTCCTTCCTGATACCCCTTCATTTCATCTTTGTCTATAAAGAAATCAGTATACATTCTAGCGTTTCTTGTGTTTACAAAAGCATAGTCTTTATTTTTTTCATAAACACCAACAAAAACATCTTTTTTTCTTTCTATTATGTCTATAATTTTTCCTTCGTATTTGTTTTTGTTTTTTCTTTCTCCAACAGCAACAGAAACAATATCTCCGTGGAGACCCCTATTTAAATTTCTTTGTTCAACTAAAACATCGGCGTCTAGGTCTTCACAAACAACATATCCTCTTCCTGTACTTGTAATCTCTAAAACTCCTTCTGCTGTGTTTGATTGAATTCCTGGTGCAACAAACTTTCCCTTATTAACCCTTATGATCTGTTCTTTTTTTAGAAGTTTGTTTAATATTTTTATTATATCGTTTCTTCCTTTTGTGTCGTTTACTCCTAAGGAAAAAGCTATTTGTTTATAATTAAACTCCTTGTTAGGTTTGCTCCCAATAAATGACTTTATCTTTCTTTCTAATCCCTTTAAGTCCTTCTTCTTTTTTGACATTTATATTTTTTAAAGTTCAAAGATACTGTTATTAAAACCTAGATTAATTTTATTACCAATAAACATTTAAACATATTAATAATAAGTATGTCTAAATATTAAATAAATATTATATGTATTGTTAAATTCTTTATAAATAGTTTAATGAAAAAATACAATTAACACTAAAAAGAAAAAACTAACAAATAATAAACAACACAAAAATTTGATTTACAGATAAAAAGGGATTAAATAAACAATTGTTAATAGGAGGAAAAACAACATAAAAGTTAACAACTAATACAAACAAAACAGAAGAAAAAGAGTTAGCAAAATCAAAAGAGATGTTTAGAAAAAAAAAGAGTGATAATTATTAAAAATAAACAAACAACTATTAACAACATATAAAGAAATAATAAAGGAATTAGTAAATTGAAAAAATGAAAATAGCAATAGGGAATGATCATGCTGGGGTTGAGGTAAAAAAAAACATAGAAAAACATCTATCTGAAAAAGGATACACGGTTATTAATAAAGGGTATGATGGAAAAGAAAGTGTAGATTATCCAGATTATATACACCCCGTATCGTTAGAAGTAAAAGAAAGGAAAGCACAAATAGGAATAATAATTTGTGGAAGTGGTAATGGGGCAGCAATGACAGCTAATAAACACAAAGGGGTTAGAGCGGCAATATGCTGGAGTGAAGAAATTGCTGAGCTTGCCAGACAACACAATGACGCAAACATAATTAGTATACCATCACGATTTTTATCAGAAGAAGAAATAATAAGCATAGTAGAAGCTTTTATCAAAACAGACTTTGAAGGAGGAAGACATAAAAGAAGAATAGATAAAATTGATGGAAATGATTGAGTGGAAAGAACAAAGGTTTTCTGATATAAGCACCAAGGAGTTCTACGAAATNTTTAAGTTCAGGAGTGAGGTTTTTGTGGTAGAGCAAGAAATACTATACAATGACTTCGATTATAAAGACTACAAAGCTATTCATTTATCAGGGTTTATAAACGACAAGCTAATGGCGTACGCAAGAATATTTGATAAAGGTGATTATTATGAAAACAATCCAGGTTTTGGAAGAGTAGCGGTAGAAGAAAAAAAAAGAAGAAACAGCTACGGAAAAGAACTTGTAAAAAAATGTATAGAGGTTTGTGAAAAAAACTTTGAAACAAAAGAAATAAAAATTTCTGCGCAAGAGTATTTAGAAAAATTTTATTTAGACCTGGGTTTTGAGTTTAGAGGTGAGAGATATATGGAGGACGGCATCCCACACTGCGCTATGTATTACAACAAATAAATTAATTAGAAGTCCTTAAGCCCCAGCTTTGTCTTTTTGCAAAAGCAGGATTACAAGCACTCATAAATAAATCACGTACAATAAAAATAGGATTGTATCCCCCGCCGTACCAATCATAATTAGCAGAAGCAGTCAAACACAAACTAAGGTCATTAGCTGGTTTAATTTTACCATCAACCTCTAAAACAAATTTTTGATTAAGGTTTTGGTCGCACTCACGTAAAATTAAATCAGAGCGATTACCGATGTTTTCTACCTCCATACAAACATTGTAAAAAGGAAAGCTAAATTCACCATCGGAAATTTTGGAAACCTCAAAACCCTGATCCGGAGAAACACCGCCTGCCCCACCAATACTAACATTACGTCTGTTATAGTCAGAATGGCAAGTATGAGTTTTTAGGGGTCTATCAAGGGCAACAGACGTGTTCCTAGCTGCAGCACTTTGCATTGGCGCGAATCCACTCCCATATTGAGAATAAAAATTTTCAGAAATGTCTATGCAAACGCTACTGTTGACTCCATTCGAAGCCATATATTGAAGGTTTTCAGGAAAAACAAAATTAGGGTCTAAATCGTTTAATAAATAAACCTCTGCTATTTCTGGAAAAGCCGTTTCTTCAACAATTAAATCGGCCCCCTTATCACACGAAAACAAAAACAACAAAAACAACAAACGCCTCATTGCACTAAATTAAAACTAAGCGATGTTTTTAACAAGAACCTTAAAGTCTTTTTCAATCTCTAAAAAAGAAACAACATTTTCAGAAGAATAAATAAACATAAACCAACCCCCGCCAAAAGACAACACCTCTTTTGAGTTTTTTCTAACGACTTCACGAAGAATGCGTTTTAGTTTGTTTCTGTCAACTGCAAGAGAAAAATTTTTTTTTGGAACAGATACAACAAAACGAGAATCTTCTTTGTTTAAAAGATAAACACAATGAAGAAAAGAGGACGACACTCTTTTACCAGAATCAAACAACACCTCAACGCTTTTATTTCCTTTGAGCGGCTTCATCATTAAAAAAAGTCATTTAAAGAAGAGCTATTTTCTAACCTCACACCTTTGTCTGTATTCATTAAAGATACGATCTCATTATAGGGGTCGTGTTGCAGAAAGAGAAGGGTTCCGTTTTCTAAACAGCTTTTTAAAATTTTAGATTTCTCTTCCATGGTAACTAAGGGTCTAACATCATAACCCATTAAATATGGAACAGGAATATGTCCGGCGGTAGGCACTAAATCAGAAGTGAAAAGAATAGATTGCCCCTTAAACTTAACCATAGGCAAAGCCATTTTTTCGGTATGGCCATCAACAAGCAAAAGATCAAACCCAAGCTCTTTGCAAAAACCATCATCAACACCATCATACAAGTTTAACTGACCAGACTCCTCCAAAGGCAAAAGGTTTTCTTTTAAAAAAGAAGCCTTTTCTCTAGGGTTTGGGCTTATGTTTGCCCAATCCCAATGTTTTTTTGAACACCAAAAACGAGCATTTTTAAAAAGAGGAACAATTTTATCACCCTCTCTTTTTGTTGCGCCACCGCAATGGTCAAAATGAAGATGTGTGAACAGTACATCAGTAATATCGTCTGTAGAGAACCCCTTTAATTTCAAAGAGTTTTCCAGTGTTGCATCTCCGAATCGGGAGTAATGACTAAAAAACTTTTCACTTTGTTTATTACCAAGTCCAGCATCAACCAAGATAAGCCTTTCACCCTCCTCAATTAAAAGACAACGTGCGCTCATTTCAATTCGGTTACTAGAGTCGGCCGGGTTTGTTTTTTCCCATAAAACTTTCGGAACAACACCAAACATAGCACCACCGTCAAGTTTAAAATTACCAGTCTCAATTGAATATAAAGTCATGTTAATCGTTGATTTTAAGGACAGCCATAAAAGCTTGCTGAGGAATCTCAACACTTCCAACCATTCTCATTTTCTTTTTACCTTTTTTCTGTTTTTCTAACAGTTTTCTCTTTCTTGTAACATCTCCACCATATAGTTTAGCGGTTACATCTTTTCTGTAAGCCTTAATGGTTTCTCTTGAAATAATTTTAGCACCGATTGCCGCTTGAACAGGAATATCAAACTGCTGCCTTGGTATTAACTCTTTTAATTTTTCACACATTTTTCTGCCCATTCTTTGAGCATTATCGAAATGTATTAATGAAGACAAAGCGTCAACAGGTTTTCCATTAAGCAAAATATCTAAACGGACAAGTTTTGATGCAACAAAGCCTGTTGGCGTGTAATCAAATGAGGCATACCCCTTGGAAATAGATTTGAGACGATCATAAAAATCAAAAACAATTTCCGCTAAAGGAAGCTTAAAGTTAAGCTCAACCCTTTCTGTTGTTAAGTATCTTTGGTTTATAATCTCACCTCTTTTTTCTATACAGAGCGTTAGTACATTACCAACAAACTCTGACTTTGTTATGATTGTTGCGTCAATGAAGGGCTCTTCTACACGATTTAAGCTAGATGGGTCCGGGAGGTCAGACGGGTTGTTAACCTGAATTTCTTTAGACGGGTCTTTGTTTACATAAGCTTTGTATGAAACATTAGGAACAGTCGTTATTACAGACATATTAAACTCCCTTTGAAGCCTTTCCTGAATTATCTCCAAGTGAAGCATGCCTAGAAAACCACACCTAAAACCAAAACCAAGAGCAGCAGAACTTTCAGGAGAAAAAACCAAAGAAGCATCATTAAGTTGAAGCTTTTCCATGCTAGACCTTAAATCTTCATAGTCATCAGTGTCAACAGGATAGATGCCTGCAAAAACCATAGGCTTTACCTCTTCAAAACCTTCAATAGCCCCAACAGCTTTATCATCAGCCAGTGTTATTGTATCCCCGACCTTCACGTCTTTTGCATCTTTAATTCCGGTGATTAAATAACCAACATCACCAGTCAAAATCTCTTTTTTTGGAACCTGACTTAACTTAAGTGTACCAACTTCTTCAGCGCCATAGTCTTTTCCTGTCGACATAAACCTAACTCTATCACCTTTTGAAAGCTTTCCATTTACAACCTTAAAATATGTCTCAATTCCACGATATGGATTAAAAACAGAATCAAAAATAAGAGCCTGCAGCGGAGCATCTAATGTTCCTTCAGGAGCAGGAACTCTGTCAATAATTCCTTTTATTATATTTTCTATACCTTCTCCCGTTTTGGCTGAGGCAAGAATCACCTCCTCAGGCTTACACCCGATTAAAGAGACAATTTCATCAACAACAACCTCTGTGTTTGCTGAAGGCAGGTCAATTTTATTTACAACAGGTATAATTTCTAGGTCATTATCAACAGCTAAATACAAATTGGATATTGTTTGAGCCTGTATGCTTTGTGCTGCGTCTACCACCAACAAAGCCCCTTCACACGCAGCAATAGCTCTTGAAACTTCATAAGAAAAATCAACATGTCCAGGAGTGTCAATTAAATTCAAAACAAATTTTTCACCTCCAGTATCATAATCCATCTGTACCGCATGTGATTTTATTGTTATTCCCCTTTCTCTTTCAAGATCCATGTCATCTAACAATTGGTCTTGTTTTTCTCTATCAGAAACAGACCCAGTAAAATCAAGAAGACGGTCGGCAAGCGTACTCTTTCCATGATCTATATGGGCAATAATACAGAAATTACGTATGTTTTGTGACACAATAAATATTTCCGACAAAGATACTTACTTTGTATAATCTTTAAGGTTAACACATAAATAAATTCAAGAATTGTTAATTTTGCCACATGCTTAAAATAGGAAACATAGAACTTCCTGAATTTCCATTGCTGCTTGCGCCTATGGAAGATGTTAGCGACCCACCTTTTAGAGCTCTGTGTAAAGAGCAGGGTGCGGATGTTGTATATACTGAGTTTATATCAAGTGAGGGATTAATAAGAAATGCAGCAAAAAGCACAAAAAAACTAGACATTTACACAAAAGAAAGGCCTGTTGGAATTCAAATATTTGGATCAAACCTTGAGTCTATGTTGGGAGCGGTAGATATAGTAGAGAGAACAAACCCAGATATAATTGATATTAATTACGGCTGTCCTGTAAAAAAAGTTGTCTGTAAGGGTGCAGGAGCAGGAATTTTAAAAGATATTCCGCTTATGGTGAGCCTTACCAAAGAAATAGTAGAGAGAACAAAGCTGCCGGTAACTGTTAAAACAAGGCTTGGTTGGGATGAAAAGACAATTAAAATTGTAGAGGTGGCGGAGAGATTACAGGATGTTGGCATAAAAGCTATATCTATCCACGGAAGAACCAGATCTCAAATGTATAAAGGGTTTGCAGATTGGACTAAAATAGCAGAAATAAAAAACAATCCAAGAATGCACATTCCGGTATTTGGAAATGGAGATGTAAACACTCCAGAAAAAGCTAAAGAGATGAGGGATGAATATGGTTTAGATGGAGCAATGATAGGAAGAGCATCAATTGGAAACCCATGGTTCTTTGACCAAGTAAAACACTATCTTAGAACAGGAGAAAAAAGACAAGAACCAACAATTGCTGAGAGGGCAGAAATGGCTATTCGACACCTAAAGATGGCAATTGAGTGGAAAGGAGAAATTTTGGGAGTACTAGAGACAAGGAGACACTACAGCAACTACTTTAAAGGTATAGCAAACTTTAAAGAGACAAAGAGTAGGATATTAAACGAAAAAAATCCAGAAACAATAATAAAAGAGCTTAAGGCGGTTAAAAAAAACTTTTCAGAACCTGTTCTTTATTAAGCCTATTTGTTAGCACTTGATGACCACGCAGAGGTAACAACCCCCATAAGCACAACTGTTGTAAAAACAATAACCACATTAGAAGAGGTTAAAGATACGGGATAAGGAATAGAAGTTCCAGGCACATAAACAAATGAATAAAAATTCTGAAATGCTATCAACAACCAAGCAAGACCTATTCCGAGGATAGTGCCAAAAACAGTCGTAAAGACGCCAAGAGAAAAGAAGATATGGTTAAAGTCCTTCTTTTGACCACCCAGAATTTCAATCACGCGTAAATCTTTCTTTTTTTCAACCATCATTATTGTAATAGAGCCAACAAGATTGAACATTGAAATTAAGGCTACCAATGAAAAAATTAAATAAACAGCAAGGTTTTCTGTATTAAGCATCTTGTATAAAGCCGGATTAAGATCTTGTTTGTCCAGCACAGAAAGATCTGAAGCGAAGAGATTATTTATTTCTTTTTCTAAATCAACCTTATTTATATTACCATCTGATTCAATCTCAATAGACGTGTAAGAGTTTTCACCTAAACCAATAAGGGAAGAAATCGTATTCATCGAAGTAAAGGCAAACTTTTTCTCAATATCTGAGCTTATTTGATAAATACCTTCAATATCTAATAACCTTAGTGTTAAATGGAGAAAAACTAAACAACGACCTTGATTCTTTTTTTGCAGCTGTGGCTAAAAGAGAAAAATCATCACTCATAACAACCTCAAGGGATGATGCCAAGTCTGCACCTAAATATATTGCGTTGGGCTTGTTAGGAGAAAATGCGCCAATAAGAGAAAGCGAGTCTAGCGTAGGCCCCATATAATAATCGTCATACACCCCCTTAAG
>JGI24820J26691_1000653_pt1 | contig 10540 bp, 10 predicted proteins | sample METZYME_5_50m_FD_26691 | JGI IMG/M metagenome (IMG submission 26691) | reverse complement strand
GTTGATCTAAAAAAATTGATGCAAGTGATAAAGCTGTGCCTGATACCCCGATCACATTTTTTTTATCATTAATATTCAAATTAGATAGCTCCGTTTCAATATCAAATTTTGCTTTATCTAATAATTTTTGCTCTGAAGGAAGCTTTGAAAAGTATTTTTCAGATAATGTCACAACTCCCAAATTAAGTGACTGAGATATAATTTTATTTTCAAATTCATAGATAAATTCAGTACTTCTCCCACCAATATCAACAATTAAAAAATTTTCTATATTTTCCATGAAGTGTAAAACACCAAGACTAGTTGTAATTCCCTCATCATGACCTGAAAGCACATCAATTTCGAAGTCAAATTTCTTTCTTATATTTTCAATTAATTCATCGGCATTTTTTGAGTCTCTTAGCGCAGCTGTGCCAATAACAAAAACTTCGTCTACATTATTTTTAATTATCAATTTTTTGAAAGTTCTTAAAGCAGAATTTACTCTTTTGACTGCTGCAGATGAAATTTCTCCAGTTTGCTCTAAGTTTTCAGACATTTTTGTTACAACATGTATTCGATGAAGAACGTTAAATTCTTGATTATTAAGTTCAGCAATTAAAAGCCTCGTAGAATTTGATCCAAGATCAATAGAGGCAAGCTTTACCATTCAACCTTCCAGTCGGAATTCTTTTGAAAGCTATCTTCGTCAATGCAGGGCTTTTCACAGTTAAATAACCCTATTGATTCAATTACAATTTTTCCAATTGGATTTTTTCCAGTTGAGATTTCATCTGCTGTATGAGAGTGTAGACACTTAATTGATTCTTTGGCACCACCAACACCCCCAGTTGGTAAATATTCATTTGATTGATCAAAAAAATTTTCTCTTTCTTTCTGATAGCTAGTCTGGCGTTGTTTCCATTCTGATTTTAATTTTGAATTGTTTTGCATTTCATCATCTAACTGAGATATCAAGCCTTGAGATTCTAGTGATCCTATTTTCTTGTTATACATAGGACAAGTTAACCAATATGTGGTCGGGAAAGGAGTGCCGTCATCCAAATTGGGGGGGACTTTTATTGCTGTTGGAAGATTAAAATGACACCTTGATGAAACCAAAATATCACTTCTCAAGTTTCTATCAAGTTGAGCTTCGACAACCTTTTTGTCTTTATCCACTTTCTTGACCAACTATAAATTCAACAACATATTCAAAAACAGATTTTGATCTATCATTAGTCAACACTTCTTCAATCGGAGTAACTGGTTCAGGAATATCATAAACATAAAGTATCTCTCCATCTTTACCATAGCCTCTTTCTCTCAAAACAAGTTCTAGTTTATCTGGATCTTCTAAATCCAACATCTGTCTATTCCATTCCTCAATTTGGTTTTTGATATTTTGCTTTTCTAATTTGTTATTCTCAATATCTTTTTGTAAATCCGTATATGAATTATAGGTTGTCTGAACATTATCGAAGAAAAAGACCAAAAAAGAAATAACAAATGCAATAACTAAAAATCTTGTTAAAAGGTTATTTCCAGTTCTTTTTAAAGTTTCCATTTTAAATTATTGAAATTCTCAAGTCCTANNTGTTCTGCAATTCTTAAAAGTTCATTATATTTTGCAGTTCTTTCTCCTCTTGCAGGTGCACCTGTTTTGATTTGCCCACTTGANGTTCCAACTACTAAGTGGCTAATAAAAGAGTCCTCTGTTTCACCTGATCTGTGAGATACCATGCTTGTATAATTATTTTTGTTAGCTAGTTTCATAGTTTTAATAGTTTCTGAAACACTTCCAACTTGATTAACCTTTATTAAAATTGAATTTGCACATTCTTCATTAATTCCTTTTTGTAAAATTTTCTCCTGAGTAACAAAAAGATCATCTCCAACAAGCTGGACATCTTCTCCAATTTTTGATGTCAAATATTTCCACCCCTCCCAATCATCTTCAGCTAGACCATCTTCTATAGATACAATCGGATATGAATTAGACAAGTCAACTAAATAATCTGACATTTCAGTATTTGATAAAGAGTTACCTTCAATTGTGTATTTACCATCATGAAAAAATTCTGTTGATGCAGCATCAAGAGCAAGTGAGATTTCTTTTCTTGGCTTATAACCTGATTCTGCAATTGACATCATTATTTCATCTAAAACTTCTTTACTTGATGAGAAGTTTGGAGCAAAGCCACCTTCATCACCAACATTTGTTGCTAATCCTCTTTCTTTAAGTCTTTTTTTAAGGGTATGATAAACTTCAACTCCTGATCTAAGAGCATCATCAAATTTTTCAAAGCCATGAGGTACAATCATGAACTCTTGTATGTCGACTGAATTATCTGCATGTGCGCCACCATTTAAAATATTCATAAATGGAACTGGAAGAGATGGATCTCCATAAATATTCGGTATTAATTCATATACATGTTTTCGAACTGATGTACTATGAGCGACTAAATTTGCCATAGAAACAGCAAGTATTGAGTTAGCGCCAAGACTGCTTTTATTTGGTGTGGCATCAAGTTCAATTAAAGTAGAGTCTATATTTTCTTGATCTGCAGGGTCTTGCCCAATTAAAGTTTCAGAAATTACTTTATTAACATTTTCTACTGCCTTTGTTACACCTTTGCCATTAAACTCTTTAGAATTGTCTCTTAATTCATGTGCTTCAAGAGTACCCGTTGAAGCTCCGGAAGGTACAGCAGCTCTTCCCCGCGATCCATCGTCCAACGTTATTTCAACTTCAACTGTAGGATTAGCTCTTGAATCTAGGACATACCTAGCGAAAACATTAGTAATTTTATTATTCATAACCCTGTTACTTAAAATTTAGCAGAAAAAGGATAATTTGTTACTCTAATTGACTTTTCTTAGCCTCTTCCCAAAGTGTTTCTATACCAATACTTGGGTCTGCGTTTTTTTCAACATATTTTGCACGTTCGATAAATCTCTGAGTTGATTTATTAAGTTGTATTTCTGGATCTGCTTCAAGATGTCTACAAATATTAACTACTGAAAATAAAATATCTCCTATTTCACTTTTTCTATCTTCATCGTTTTTTGCTTCTTTTAATTCCTCAACCTCAGATAACAAATCTTGCAAAGCTTCCTGATAGTCTCTGTAAGTTAAATCTAGTTTTTTTGCTTTACGCTGTGTTTTAAATGCTTTTGTAATAGATGGCAATTTTTGATCTATATCATCAAAAATAGAGTCTGAAGATTCTTGTTTTTTAATTTCCTCCCATTGTTTTTCTACTTCTTCAGCACTTTCTAGTTCTACATCTCCAAAAACATGTGGATGACGTTTAATTAGTTTGTCCTGTAAGTGAGTAACTACATCTACGATAGAGAAATATTTGTTTTCTTCTGCAATTTTTGAGTGTAAAAGAATTTGTAATAATAAATCTCCTAACTCTTCATTCAACATATCGTGATTTTTAGCGTTAGTTTGCATGGCTGCAAGTGCATCAAGAAGTTCGTATGCTTCCTCTATTAAATGCTTAGCCAAAGATTCATGAGTCTGTTCTTTATCCCATGGACATTCTGTTCTTAATCGTGAGATAATATTTACTAAATCTTCGAATTCTTTCATAATCAAAGAATACTATTTAATAATTCAAAGGTGCTTTCTGGAGTTAAAGACTGCTGGAAATTTAATACCAAACGTTTATTTCTAAAAATAAAATTTTTATCTTGTTTTTCAACTGCGAGTTTAAGGTCTTCAGTAAGGTCAATAGGGAATAGCTCGAGTTGAAATTCTTTAATTTTGCATCTTAATATCTTTTTTGTTTGTAATGTAGATCTAATTTTTGCTGTAAGAAATAAGTTTTCCGTTATTTCTGGAACGTTTCCAAACCTATCAATAATCTCATTTTTAATCTCGTCAATTTCACCAGGTTCTGAATGTTCAAGTCTTTTATATATATCTATTCTTTCAGAATCTGCATTAATGTAGCTTTTAGGAATAGAAGAACCCCAGTGGCAATCTAGTTTAATTTCTGTCTCCAAAATATCTACTTTATCTTGGGTTTTGCCCTCTATAGAATCCACTACATATTTATTGAAAATATTTAATCCAACATTTGCAATGAAGCCAGATTGTATGTCCCCAAGAATACTTCCTGAGCCACGCAGCTGTAAGTCTTTCATTGCTAGAGAATATCCTGTAGCAGTCTGCCCTATAGACTTAATTGCATCTAATCTTAATTCCGCATCAATACTTANATTTGTATTATGAAAGAAGTAAGCAAAGCTTTGTTCCATTCTTCTACCTACCCTACCTTTTAATTGATACAGTTGAGACATNCCTAATAATTCAGACCTTAATGTAATAAGGGTATTTACTTTTGGTAGATCTATTCCTGCTTCAACTATGGTTGTTGCATATAAAACATCGACTTTTTTATCCCAAACATCNTGCATTGTTTTTTCAATTTGATTAGTCGATAACTGTCCGTGTAAAAGCTTGTGATTTAAATTTGGAAACAGCTCTTGAATTTTTTTCATCCAAACTTGTAATTCATCAATTCGATTTAACACAAAGAAAACTTGTCCATCCCTAAAGATTTCACGCTGGATAGCGAGTGCAATAGTTGACTCATCAATATTCCCAACATGGGTAAGTGTCTCCAANCGATTTTCGGGAGGTGTTTCAATTCGTGATGTTTCTCTTATTCCCATCAGCGACTGTTCAAGTGTCCTAGGTATTGGTGTTGCTGTAAGAGTAAGCTTATGAACCTGGTTAGAGAGTGACTGGAGTCGGTCTTTATCTTCTACACCAAACCTATGTTCCTCATCAATAATTAGCAGTTTAAGATTTTTAAATTTTATATCATCACTTAGAATTCTGTGAGTTCCAATGAGAATATCTACAGAGCCATCTTCTACGCCCTCAACAATACTTTTTACTTCTTTTTTTGAAACGAATCTACTTAGGTGTTTTATATTCAGCGGATAGTCTTTCAAGCGATTTACAAAAGTATCGATGTGTTGTTGAACAAGAATTGTAGTTGGAGCTAGTAGTGCAACTTGACCTCCTGAAAAAGCAACTTTAATAGCAGCTCTCAATGCGACCTCTGTCTTTCCATAACCAACATCGCCAAAAATTAAACGATCCATTGGTATGTTTTTCTCTAGGTCTTTTTTTACATCATTTATTGCTGTCAGTTGATCTGGTGTCTCAATATATTCAAAACTATTCTCTATTTCATTTTGCCAAGGAGTGTCTTCACTGATAATTAAAGAGTCATTCCTTATATTTCTTAGTTTGTATAAATTCAAAACTCTATCTGCAATAATCTTTGCATTTTGCTTTGCTTTTTCTTTTGCTTTTTCCCATTCAGCTCCACCAAGATGAGATAATTTAGGATTTTCACCGCCAATGTAAACCTCGAGCTCATTAATTTGTTCTGAAGGTACAAAAAGCTTGTCAGTACCAGCAAATTTTATCTCTAAATAATCTTTCTCAACTCCTTTAATTTTTTTTACAACTGTGCCTTCATACAACCCAATACCATGAAAATTATGAACAATATAAGTATTTGGTACAAGAATTGATTCTTCACTAATTTTTTTTGTCTTTCTTTTAGATTTATTTATCTTTCTTTTTTGAAAAAGTGATTCATCAATTATTGCTAGATTTAAATCTTTAAAGGAAGCTGAAAATGAAAATGGATTATCAACAATAGTGACATTGTTTAGCTCTGAAAATTTTTCAGTTATAATTTCATTTCTTGTTGAAAGAAAGACTTTTCCTAATTTCTGTAGCGAATTAACAATATTTTCTGTGTTAATTGAATCAAAGTAATTGGGGAGATTTTCTAAGTTCATCAAATCTGTTGTTGAATATAAATTTGTGTCATAGTCATTTAAATATTTAGAGATGTCAATATAACGTGACTTAAAATTTCTGATTTCTAATGAAAAATATTGTTTTAGGTTGTCAAAAGTATCTTTCTCAATATCAATAGTTTCCTTAAGTTGATTATCGACTAAATTTTTGTCGACGATGTGCAGAGTAGGGTTGCTTGTTAAACCTAAAAGACATTTTTCTTGATCTAGATTTTGGGAATACTGAAACAGTTCATAATCATCTAAATTTTCTTTATTATTAGAAGATAAGTTCAAAATATCTGAGTGCTTTATTTGAAATAGTTCATTTGCTGGAACTATAAGAATATTATTGATTTCACTAATAGATCTTTGGGAAATTGTATCAAAAGTTTTTATTTCGTTAACTAAATCACCATCAAATATAACTCTAAGAGGTAAATCATAATTGATTGGAAAAACATCTAACTGTCCTCCTCTAATCGCAAAGCTTCCCTTTGACTCAACTCTATCTCTTCTTTGATAATTTAGATGAATAAGATTTTCAACTAATAAATCAAAATCAATTTCCTCATTTGTTGCAATTTTACAAATTTCTAATTCTTCAAAATATATTCTTTGAGAAATTGCTTTAATGCTGGCTGAGATATTGTAATTACTACTTGTGAGAAGTAGATGTGCAATTTCTAATCTTTTTCCCTGTATGTCAAGAGTTGGGACAAAAGAATCATATGAAAGCGTATCCCATGAAGGTAAGTGAAATATATTTTTATTTAAGTTAGAAAAATCTGTAGCAAACTCCTTCGCCTCTTTATCAGAAGGGAAAATAATAATATTTTTATTAGATTTACTATTTAAAGCTAATAAAGGGACTAGAGATTCTTTAGAAGTGCTGAATGATTCAACCATAAATTAAATTTTTGTAAGTGAAATATATTTTTCTTCGATTAGCCAATTAATGGTCTTTTTAATGAACTCATCTACATTGATATATTGAATATTTAAGTTTTCTTTTGCTTTTAAACCATCATATTTATGTCCATGTGTAAGTACCCTTGCAGATTCTGAACAAAGAAGTGGTGTGTTATCTGAAATTAATTTATAAATATCCCCAAGTGGTGAAATTAACTTTAATAAAAATTTTGGAATATACACAGGTCTTCCGTTCCAAGATGAAATAGTTTTTAATTTATTGACTAAATCTTGACTAGATGTTTGAAAACTATTTAGGACATATCTCTCGTTATTTTTTCCATACTCTAGGGCGTTATAATGTCCCGAGGTACAATCATCGATATCAACAATTGAAATGTTATTACGTATTAATGGAGGATAAGTTTTTGATAATGTTGAAATCAACAATTTAGCAGTACCAGAGACTCTTCCAGGTCCTTGTACTGAAGAGGGATTAACTGAAACAAATTCAAAATTTTTTTCAAAATTGAAAGCTTCTTGTTCAGCTAAAAATTTTGACTCCTCATATTTGCTCAAATAGTAACCCCTATGGGTGGAGATTTCGTTCCCAATACTGCCTAGATCTTCACCAAGCGTGACGGCGGAGGATGTGTAAACAAATTTAGAAATCTCTAAGTCATTTCCCAAACTTAAAATATTTTTTGTACCGTCAATGTTCGCATCAAACATATATTGAGGATTTTTTGAACACATTTTATTTACCCCTGCAACATGGAATATTGCATCAATATTTATATCTTGGAATTGATCAATTAGATTTGAAGTTAGAATATCTCCACTTATAACAGATACCCCTTGAGACTCTAGATTCTTCTTGCTTTCTTCAGACCTACTTAACGCATAAACTTCATGACCATTTTCAATTAATTTTTTAAGGAGTGGTTTGCCTACTACTCCAGTTGAGCCAGTAATAAATATATTTTTATATTTCATTTCGATTGTTTTAAATAACCAGATAGATACTGATATCCAGAAATATAAGAAAATATAAGTGCGTGCAGTACAAATAAATCAGCAATGCTAAAGCTTAGAATGTTTAATGAAAAATCCATCATTACAAATCCTATTGCCCAAAACTGCAAACTTGCTTTCGCTTTTCCAAACCTGCTTGGAGGAATCATGATTCCTTCATTTCCAGCTAGGCCTCTAAGACCAGTAATAATGAATTCCCTGACAATCAATAGTGTTGTAATCCAGATGCTTACTCTATCAATATAAGTAAAGCCGATAAAAATAAAGGTTATAAATATTTTGTCAGCTATAGTGTCAAGAAATGCACCCATTTTTGATGTGACATTCCACTTTCTAGCAAGTCTGCCATCAAAAAAATCTGTCCATGCAGCTATGAATGCAATTACTGCAGGAATTAACATTAATCCCTCACTAGAGCCATCTAAAAGTAGTAAATATAAAATGACTGGTGCAGAAAATATTCTAAAAAGTGCCAATCCGTCTGGTATAAATTTCTTCATTAAATCACATCAATTATTCTTCGTTCAGATGCTGCTTTGACAGCAGCTTCTTTATCATCTAAAAACGTTCTAATAATATCTACAGAATCTTCTATCAAAAATTCAACTTCCTCTTCTTCATTATTATAAAACCTGGATAAAACGAAATCTGCAGGGTTAACTTCTTTGGGAGGTCTACCAACTCCAACTTTTAATCTAAAATATTCATTAGATTGTAAGTGAGAATTTATAGATTTAATTCCATTGTGTCCACCATCAGAACTACCACTTTTCAAACGCAACCTGCCAAAACCAAGATCAATATCATCGTGAATCACTAATATATCGGAAGCTTCAACATTACTGTACTTTAAGTAAGCTTTAAGAGCCTCTCCAGAGTTGTTCATTGAAACCATCGGAAAAATTATATCTACTGATGAATCTTTAATGGAAAATTGACCAATCTTATAACTACCTGATTTGTCTAATTTAACTTCTATAGAATTTTTAATGCAAAACTTTTCTAAAATATCTGCACCAATATTGTGCCTAGTTTTTAAATATTTTGATTGTGGATTCCAGAGACCAATTAAGAGAGTTTTATTATTCTCCAGATTCATCTGAGGACTCTTCCTCAACAGCTTCTTCAGAAGATTCACCTTCGGCTCCCTCTTCGCCTTCTTCACCCTCTTCGCCTTCAAGACCTTCAATTTCTTCTTCCTCTTCAATTGCAGCTCTTGGAAGGGTTATTGTTACCAAAATTGATTCATCATCCTCTGACGCTAGCTCAACTCCATCTGGTAGCGCAACATCAGTTGCGGTTGCATTCTCACCGACATTTAATTCTGAAATATCTAAATCTAATGAAGATGGAATATTTGTTGGTAATGTTGAGATTGTTATTGTTGTATTAACAGTTTGTACTAGACCGCCTTCTTCTTTTACTCCAATAGGTGTGCCAATAAAATTAATTTGAACATCTGCTTCAACAGTTTTTGTAAGATCAATTTGAATGAGATCTACATGCAAGAATTCATTCTTATATGGATGTTTTTGAATCTCTCTTGCTAAAGCTGTATATTTCTTTTTTCCAACTTCTAAATTTAAAATCGTGTTTGCTCCAGCTTCACTTCTAAGGGCATTATTAAATTCTCTTGCATCTAAAACTACAGAGACTGGATCCATCCCCATGCCATAAATGACTGCTGGCAATGAGCCGTCATTTCTTAATCTTCTCGATTCAGCTGAACCAATACTGTCTCTTAAGCTTGCTTTTAAATTTGCTTCCATATTTATCCTTACGAATTATATAGAGTAATAAATTTTATTTGCTACTCAAAGCAGTATTTATGCTTTTTCCGTAGCTTTTCTAGCTGAAGTTACAGCAAGAAATAGAGTAATAGCTGCAAAAATACCACCTACTAAATATCCTTTAACTAATACATCAATTACCCATCCTTCAACCAATACTGATCTCATTGACTCGATTAAATAGGTTGTTGGGTTAAAAGCAGCAGCTGTTTGCAACCATCCTTTTAACGCTTCTCTAGGTACAAATGTTGGTGCTAAAAAAAGAGCTGGGAAAAATAAAAATGTCGCAGCTTGTGCTCCTTGTGAAGAACCCGATTTAACACCAGCTGCAACTGAGTATCCTGCAATCCCCATGCCTCCGATGAATGCCAAAGATAAAACAACCAAATATCCTATTGCTCCAACGGCAGGATCTGCACCAATAATGTTTCCTATTAGCAGTATTAAACTAGCTTGAAGCAATACTTTAACTGCTCCTACATTCATTGGAGCTAGAATGATTGCCCATTTTGATATTGGCATACTTTGATATCGTTTAAATACCCCCGATTCAATATCTTCAACTAAATAAATCCCTGATGCAGCACCGCTTAATGAAGCAGATAATATAGAAACTGGAAGAATAAAATTAACAAAATTTCCATTTGCAAAATCGAAAGGCGTTCCACTAACAGATCCACCAAAAACATCACCTAATGCTCCGTCATATACGAAGAGGAAAAATGCTGAAATAAATATATTTGGTAGTTCAGCAAGTGGTCGTCTTACAACTCTCAAAACCATTCTTTTTGTCAAGATTTGTAGCTGTAGTAGAAAGGACCTATTTGACTCCATTATCTTTTACTCTTTTCCTCTTCCTTTTTAATATCTTCCGAACCTTCTAATCTATATCCTGTTACTTGAAGAAAAACATCATCTAATGTTGGCTTGCTTGCTGAAACTGAACTTACTTCTACTCCATTACTACTCAGGTCTTTTAAATA
>JGI24820J26691_1000650_pt1 | contig 10582 bp, 10 predicted proteins | sample METZYME_5_50m_FD_26691 | JGI IMG/M metagenome (IMG submission 26691) | reverse complement strand
TTAGGAGGTTTTTGTGGTACCTCGCAGAATCGAACTGCGGACACAAGGATTTTCAGTCCTTTGCTCTACCAACTGAGCTAAGGTACCTTTGAAAATTGCAAAAGCAAATATAAACGTTTTAAGTATAAATTTAAAGTTTGAAAAAAACTTGTTTACATTTACAGCTCAAATGATCAATCTTCTCATCGATATAGGTAACAGCTCAACCAAAGTAGCTTTAACCAAAGAAAATCAAATTATTGAGGACTTTAAATTTGTTGAGCTTCATTTAGATGAAGTAATTAAAATTTTAGATAAAAATAAAATAAACAATTCAGCCCTATCAAATGTAGCTAGACCAACACCTGAGATAGAAAAATTATTAATGGATAGAACATCTTTATATTCAATAACAAAGAGTAGTATTCCCATTAAAGTTCCATATAGTATTGAAACTGTCGGTCAAGATAGACTTGCATTAATGATTGCTGCTTATGCTGATTATCCAAACGATAATGTTTTAGTGATTGATATGGGAACTTGTATAACATATGATATTAAAAAAATTAATAATGAATATTTGGCTGGAGGTATATCGCCAGGCTTGCAGATGAGAGTGGAATCAATATCCAAAGGTGCCTTCAATTTAAGTGATATTTCACCCACTTATCCAAATAGTTTAATTGCGAGTGATACGAAATCATCTTTAGATATTGGTATAGTTAAAGGAATACAATATGAAATCGAGGGTTTTATTCAAAAATATAGCTCTGATTATTCTGATTTAAAAGTCATAATCACAGGTGGCGGGTCAAAAATTTTGTCAGGGAAAATAAAAAACACCATATTTACAAATTCAAATTACATTTTTAAGGGACTAGATTTTCTAATTGAATATAATAGGCAGAATGCATAAAATTTCAATCTTTTTCATTTTAATATCATTATTTGGGTATTCCCAGAGGTCAAGCTATTCTCCGTATTCATATTTTGGTGTAGGAGAAACAAATTTTACTGCCACAGTTGAGAACCAAATGATGGGTGGTAATACTGCTTATTATGATAGTGTACACCAAAACATGAACAACGCTGCATCATTAGCCAAGCTAAAATTTGTAAATTATTCTGTTGGTGTTGACTTAAAAAACACAAGCTATCTTTCGGATTCTGAAAATGAAAAGTCAACTGCAGCTGCAATCAATTACATTTCAGTAGCTATTCCTACTAATTTGTTGTCTTTCTCTTTTGGTATTAAACCCAAAACGTCAGTAGGATATTTACTCGAAAATGATGATAAATCTCGAACCCCATCTGAGTTAAACAGATTTACTGGAAGCGGAGGTATAAGTAATGCTTTTGTATCCATAGGTTTTGAATTATTTAAAAATTGGGGGTTAGGTGTATCAAGTTCTTATGCTTTTGGAAACCTTAACCACTACCACATAAAAATATTAGAAGATGTTGAGCTGTATACTAGAGTTGCAAGCGAATCATCTGTCAGTGGCCTAGATTATAATTTTTCCTCGGTTTATCAAAAGACTTTCAATGAAAAAATAACATTATATACTAGTATAGTTTATCAACCAGAGGCTAACTATAAGTCAAGAAATAACCAAGCGATACAAACAATTAATCCTAACGGAAATTTTGGAGGTGATTCTGAGGAAATTGATTTATCTGCAATTGGATTAAAAAATACAAATATCAAAATCCCAAGTAGTTTAAGTTTTGGTTTGGGATTTGGTCAGGATAAAAAGTGGTTTTTAGGTCTAAATTATTTAAGAACTGATGAAGGAGGATATAAAAATCAACTCATGGGCTTAGATAATGTTGAGTTTAAATCCTCACAAACTTATTCTGTTGGAGGTTTTTTCTTGCCTAAGTATGATTCTTTCACTGATTATTTTAAAACTTTAACTTATCGTGTAGGTCTCAGATATAAAAATGGTGGTCTATACGTTAATAATCAACAAATTAATGAAATTGGATTAAATTTTGGATTTGGCATACCTCTTGCTGGTATATCAAGTGCAAACCTTGGTTTTGAGTTCGGACAAAGAGGGACAAAAAAGTCTAGCTTGATAAAAGAGAAGTTTTTTAGTATCCGAATTGGTGTATCTTTGAATGANTTGTGGTTTGTTAGAAGTTTGTATAATTAAATATTACTCATGAAGAAGTTCTTAGCTATAGTGTCCATATTTATTTCGTTCAACCTTAATTCCCAATCATCTGAGGACTGCCTCTCTAATTTGTCAATATTCGCAGAATACTACAAGGTGAAAAACTACGATTCTGCTTATGAACCATGGATGCAAGTAAGAAAGCAATGCCCAAAAATGAACGTAGCAATTTATACATATGGTAAAAGAATGCTTGAAAATTATATAAAACAAAGTCTATCCAAAGGTGCTGAAGGTGCAGAAGAAGCTAAAAATTATCAAGATGACTTATTACTATTATATGATGAATGGCTAATTAACTTCCCATCATACAAGGGAAGAAAAATTGTTGGAGAAATTATATCAAATAAGGCTCAAATCATGGTTGACTACAAACTTGCCTCAAAACAAGAAATATATGCTGAGTTTGATAGAGCATATAAGGAAGATAGAGCTAGTTTTGATGATCCGAAACCATTATACAATTATTTTAAAGTGTATTTTCAGCTCTACAAGGATGGAGAGGTTAGTATGGAAAATGTTTTCGATAAATATGAGGAAATCTCTGAAAGATTGGAAGAGGTTATTGATGGTTATTCAAAACAGTTAGACAGAATAATAAAAAAAGAGGAGTCAGGTGAATCACTCTCATCTCGTGAAAAGTCAAATAAAAGAGCATTTGGAATCAACTCAACAGCATCTTCCACATATTTAAAAAACCTTAATGCTATCATTGCAAAAGAGTCAACATGTGAAAATTTAATTCCCTTATACAGAAAAAACCTAGAGGAAAACAAGTCAAATCCAGTATGGTTGAATAGGGCAGCAAGTAGAATGGATAGTAAAGATTGTTCTGATGACCCTCTTTTCGTTGAACTTGTTGAGTTATTGCATAATCTTAATCCATCAGCAAACTCTGCATATTACTTAGGACTACTTAATGATAAAAAAGGAAATAATCAAGAAGCATTAAGTTTCTACAATGAATCTATTGAGCTTGAGACGGATAATATTAAAAAAGCAAGGATTTCCTACAAAATTGCCTCTAAGTTTAAAACCACTAAACAGTACTCAAAATCAAGACAATATGCTAGATCAGCTCTAAATTATCAACCATCAATGGGCAGAGCATATTTGTTGATATCAAACTTGTATGCAGCTAGTGCAAATAATTGTGCGACAAGCCAGTTTGATAAGAGAGCTGTTTATTGGTTGGCTGCAAAAGAAGCAAGAAAGGCTGCATCAGTAGACCCTACTATAAGGAGAACTGCTATCAAAACTGCTGAGAGCTATGAAGGGAGAGCACCAACGAAAACTGACATTTTTACTGCGGGCAATGCAGGAAAGGTTATCTCATTTAAATGCTGGATTGGACTTTCAGTAACTGTTCCTTCACTTTAAAATTTTGAAAACATTTTTAAAAATCTGTTTTTTTTTCTCATTTTTAATTGCATGTGAAAGTAATTTTGATGAAATAAAGCAAATAAATAAGCAATTAAAAATACCTGTAGGTATAACTGATAATTTTGTTTTAAAATATACAGATTCTGCCAATGTGAAAGCTGTTTTAGAGTCACCAAAAAACTATGATTTTACGAACCAAAATTTCCCATATTCTGAATTTCCTGATGGTCTTAAAATAGAGTTCTTTGATCCAAATGAGGGATCCACAGTTGTAAGCTCAGATTATGGAATAGTGTATTACGAAACCAAAATTGTTAGTTTAGTAGGTAATGTCAAAATAGTATCATCAGATGGATCATCAATACTAGCACCACAGATGTATTGGGATCCTGACGAGGAATGGTTATTTACTGAGAAAAATATTATTTTTTCAGGGAAAGATTATAATATTAAAGCAAACAAGCTCGATGCAGACAGATCATTCAAGCTTTTGAAGACAGGACAATTAAATGGTAATTTTTTATTTGAAGACAACTAACAATGAAATATTATAAAATATCTGAATATTTATACTTGGTGATAGGCTCAGTAATTTTAATCGATTTACTTTTTTTCGAAGAATCAATTCTTGACAATCTACCACTTTTAATTTTTTGTATTTTATCTTTTGGAATGTATTTTTTCAGACGATATTACAGAACAAAATTTAATAAAAGAAATAAAGATTAATAAAATTAAGATGTTGTTTCTTTAACTAATATTTGTATTTTCGTTACCCAATTTTTTAGTTATGGCAATTTTAGGTAATCTTAGAAAAAACTCATTTGTTTTAATCGCTGTTATTGGGATGGCATTATTTGCGTTTGTTATTGCAGGCGTTTTTGATGGCAGTGGGTTCCAATCTCCTGATCCAATAGGTAAGGTTAATGGAGAGGAATTATCGATCAATGATTTTAGAAATCAAATGGACGTTTTGAAAAAGTCCTATAATTTTAATGATTTACAAGCCTTAACAACTGCATGGGATGAATCGATTAGATCTAAATTACTTGAACAACAAATTGATGAGTTAGGTCTGGGTTCCTCAACTGATCACCTTGAGTATTTTTTATCTCAAAGTCCTAGTTTTAATTCAGATCAGCGTTTTTTAAACGATGCAGGTTTTTTTGACATAAATAAATTTTCAAACTTTATTGCCGAGCTAAAAGAAATTAATCCTGAATCTTACGTTCAGTGGAGTAATCAAGAAAAACAATTCAATGATCAAATAAAGGTTAATACATACTTGAATTTAGTAGCTAGCGGCCTTAATTCAACTTTTTTTGAGGGAAGAAATCTATATGAAAGATCAAATTCAATTGCAGATATATCATTTGTAAAAATTCCATATTCAACTATAAATGACTCTTTAGTGTCAGTGAGTAATTCTGAGATATCCAAGTATATTAAGGATAATCCTGAAGATTTCGAGCAAAAATCAACAAGAGATATAAATTATGTAATCTTTTCAGAATCCCCGTCTGATCAAGATGAATCGGATCTTCGTAATAAAATGAATAATTTATTGAATGAAAGAAGTGAGTACAACCAGGTTTCAAAGTTAAATGAAACCCTGCCAGGATTCTTATCAACTGGAGATTTAGAATTTTTTCTTAGTGAAAATTCAGACATTCCTTATGATTCCATATATAGACCGAAAGGTTTTTACAGTTCTGACCATGCGCAGATGATTTTTAACCTTGAAAACAACAATACTTATGGCCCATACATTGATGGAGATTTTTTAAAAATTTCCAAGATGATTAACAAAAAGTCAAATGGGAATGTAAGAGCTAGTCACATCCTAATTTCTTACAACGGCGCTCAAGGTGCATCACCACAAATAACAAGGACAAAAGATGAAGCCAGAAATGAAGCAAATAGGATTTTAAAATTGGCACGGTCCAACTCTGATAGTTTTTCATCATATGCACTTGAATTTTCAGATGGACCCTCAAAAACAAACGGTGGTGATTTAGGTTTTTTTCAAGAGGGCACAATGGTTAAGCCGTTTAATGACTATGTTTTTTCAAATAGAGTTGGTAGAATAGGACTTGTTGAAACAGATTTTGGTTTTCATGTTATAAAAGTAGTAGCAAAAGAAGATGTTGTTTTGGTTGGAACACTTGCTTTAAAAAATATTCCATCTGAGAGAACAAGTGACTCCATATTTAACATAGCCTCTAAGTTTGAAATTGACCTTGCAGATACATCAGATATCAACAAAACTGCAAACAACTTAGATTTCGAGGTTAAAAATTTAACAAGTATTGGTGAACTAGACCATGATTTACCAAATATGACCAGCCAAAGAAGGTTAGTTCAATGGCTATTTGAACCTGAAACAAATGTGAATGACTACAGAAGATTTGATTTATCTAGTGGAGGTTATGTAATTGTCCAATTAACAGAAAAAAATCAAGAAGGTTTGATGTCTCCAGGTTTANCCTCATTGTCTGTTCTACCAATATTAAAAAATAAAAAGAAAGCTAAAATCATTATCAAAGAAAATAAAAGCTTTAACACACTAGAAGAATTAGCATCGAATAATGGTTTGGAGATTCAAAATGTTTCTGCACTAAACCAGTCAACTCCAATAGTAGCCCAGGCTGGATTCGAGCCAAAAGTAATTGGTAATGCCTTTAGATTAGACATCGAGGGTACATCATCATTATTCGAAGGTGAGACAGGTGTATATATGATTAAGTTAAATAGTTTTAAGAGTGCTGAAGAAACCGAAAACTACTCAGCATTTGAAAACCAGTTGACCAATAAGCTCAGAACAAATCTTGATTTTAATGTTGTACAAAGCTTGAAAAAGTCAGCAGATATTTCTGATAATAGGAGCGAGTATTATTAAAAAAAATTTTCTTTGTAAGACCAAAATATATTTAGATAGNAGAATAAATATATTAATGATAGGCAAAATTTTATTCCCGATCCAATTAATATCCCAATAAGTGATCCAAGCGCGGGCTTTAATGACTGNNTAAAATTCTTTTTATTAATCATTTCACCNGTCATAGCTCCAATGAATGGGCCAAATAATAAACCAATCGGACCCATAATCACCAATCCGCTNATTAGGCCTATAGATGCACCTATCAATCCGCCATTAGAGCCGCCCAATTTCTTTACACCAACTATTGGAACTATATAATCCATAGCTGAAATTATAACAGCTATTAATAGAGTGATTATTAAAAATTGGATATTAAAATCGACAGCTTTCGTAAAATTTAAGATTAGGAGTCCAAACCATGATGTTAATGGCCCAGGGATTATAGGAACGAAGCTACCCACAATTCCAATTAAGCACAATATAATTCCAAAAAGAAATAGAAATATGTCAAACATATAATTTATACAATTTTTGTAATTTCATAATAAGTGAATATTACAAAAATAATATTAATAGCCTTATTAGTTATTAGTTCTTGTCAAAGTAATTTAAATAAGGTGGAAGCAGATAATAATATAGAAAAAATCACCTGGACTAGTAATGATGAATTTCCCTCAATAGAACTATGTAATGAACTTTCTGAGTCTAGACTGGTAAATGATTGTTTTAAAAATTTTTTGTCGAGTGAAATTTTAAAAAATCTCAATTTATCTAAAATAACTATTGAAAAACCATTAAATGATACCGTCAACATTGAACTTTTGATTGATAATAAAGGAAAAATCTCTATCTCAGATAAAGTAATTCCCGAAAATATAATTCAAATGATATCAAATTTTGAAATTTTTTTGGATAATGCAATTGATTCATTACCTATTGTTTTGCCAGCTACTAAAACAACCCTTGGTGTCTCTGTTAATTCAAAATTTAAATTACCAATAATATTAAAATCAAAATAGTTTGAGTCCGTCAAGAATTATATTAGGAATCGATCCAGGAACAACAATCATGGGATTTGGACTTATAGAAATAATGAATAAGAAAATGAATTTACTTGAACTTAATGAGCTTAAACTGACTAAAATTTCTGATCACTATTTAAGACTTAAGTTAATATTTGAAAGGACAATTGATTTGATTGACAAGTACAGTCCAGATGAAATCGCAATTGAAGCACCTTTTTTTGGAAAAAATGTACAATCGATGTTAAAATTAGGTAGAGCTCAAGGAGTTGCTATGTCTGCTGGTCTATCTAGACAAATTCCTGTGACTGAATACTCTCCAAAAAAAATAAAAATGGCAATAACTGGGAATGGAAATGCATCTAAAGAACAGGTCGCAAAAATGTTACAAAATTTATTGAATATTAAAGATCTTCCAAAGAATTTAGATTCAACTGATGGTCTAGCAGCTGCAGTATGTCATTTTTATAATTCGGGAAATATAAAATCAAATAATAAATATTCCAGCTGGAGCTCATACATAAAAAATAATCCAGAAAAAATTGATTAAATTTTGGCAGGGATTTATGTACATATACCTTTTTGTAAACAATCTTGTTACTATTGTAATTTTCATTTTTCAACATCAGACAAGAAAAGAGGGGAAGTTTTAAATGCTATTGAACATGAAATAGCTCAAAAGGCTAGACTTTCAAATGAGAAAATATCCACAATTTATTTTGGTGGTGGTACCCCTTCAATTTTGGATGCAAAACAAATAAATTCAATTATTAACAAAATTTATCAAGAATTTAAAGTTGAAGAAAATGCAGAAATTACTCTTGAGGCAAACCCCGATGATTTAAAAATCAATAAAGTTATTGATTTATCAAAAACAAAAATTAATAGGTTAAGTATAGGAGTTCAATCATTTATTGATAGAGAACTAAAGTCTATGAATAGAGCACATGATTCCAAAAAAGCCATGAAATCACTCGAATTATCTAAGAAATACTTTGACAATATTTCTATTGATTTAATTTATGGTGTACCTGACTCTACTCTAGAAACATGGGCTTATAATTTGGAGTAACTATGGGATTTGATGTTAATCATGTATCAACGTACGCCTTAACAATTGAGCCTAAAACTGCTTTGGAATCATTTGTTAGAAAATTAATAGTGGACATGCCAAAAGAGGGCTTAATCTATAAACAATACAATTTAATAAATGAAAAGTTAGAGCCCAGAGGATTTATAAATTATGAGGTTTGCAGTTTCGCTAAAGAAAATTTCTTCTCAAAAAATAATTCAGCGTACTGGTTGAGAAAAAAATATATAGGTATTGGTCCTTCAGCACATAGTTTTGATGGTAAAAGTAGAAGCTGGAATATTTCAAATAACAAAAAATATGTTGAGCATATAAATGATGGTAGAAGCTATCACAAGAGAGAGGAACTAACAACTATTGATCAATATAATGAATATGTTATGACTGGGTTTAGAACAATATGGGGAGTATCAACAGAATTCTTAGAAACTAATTTTAATTTAAAATTCAAACATTATTTCATAGAAAAAATTCAAAAACACATTGACCAAAAAAATATTATTCTAAATGATAATGTATACACGACAACCAAGAAGGGTAGGTTTTTAGCTGATGGAATTGCCTCGGATTTATTCCTCTTAAATCTAAAATGAAAATCTATTATTTATAAAATTTATAAAAATTTGTTATTGTTTCAATCCCATTGAAAAAATTGGATAATCCAAAGTGTTCATTTGGAGAGTGGATGGCATCACTATCTAGTCCAAAACCCATTAAAATAGTTTTAACTCCCAACTCTTTTTCAAATTGTGCAATTATTGGAATAGATCCACCATCTTTTACGGCGAAGGGTTCTTTTCCAAAAACTTCAAAGTAGGCTTTACTAGCTGCTGTATATGCTTTTGAATCTGTAGAGGTTAAGTATGGTTGACCTCCATGATGCTCATTAATTTTTATTTCCATACCATCGGGTGTAATTTTTTTCATATGATCTGAAAAAAGAGAGCTTATATTTTTCCAGTCCTGGTTGCTAACAAGCCGCATTGAAATTTTAGCATATGCTTTGCTAGGTATAACCGTNTTNGAACCCTCTTCTGTGTAACCNCCCCAGATTCCATTCACATCTAAACAAGGTCTTATAGATCTACGTTCTACAGTGGTGTAATCTTTTTCTCCTAAGACATCTTTTATGTGTAAAGAGTCTTTAAATTCATCAATGTCAAATGGGATTTCACCATCTTTTTTTCTTTGCTCATTAGTGTATTCAATTACATTATCGTAAAAACCAGGAATAGTAACTTTATGATTTTCATCATGTAAAGATGCGATCATCTTAGCTAGACTATTAATTGGATTTGCTACACTTCCCCCATAGTGACCTGAATGTAGATCTCTATTTGGCCCAGTCAATTCAACTTCAAGGTAAGCTAATCCACGTAGTCCAACAGTAATTGAAGGAGTAGTTTTATTTATCATTCCTGTGTCAGAAACAATTATTATATCACAATCTAATTTATCCTTATTTTCTTTGACAAAAGTTTCGAGATTATCACTCCCAATCTCCTCCTCACCTTCAATCATAAATTTCATATTGCATGTTAATCCACCATTATTATTAAGAACCTCAACTGCTTTTAAGTGCATAAACATCTGCCCTTTGTCATCACACGAGCCACGAGCAAAAATTGCCCCTTCAGGGTGAATGTCAGTTTTTTTTATTGTTGGTTCAAATGGCTCAGTATCCCATAATTCAATTGGGTCTACAGGTTGAACGTCGTAATGACCGTAAACTAGTACTGTGGGTAGTTTTTTATCTATAATTTTTTCAGCATACACAATTGGATGACCTTTGGTTTCACAAATCTCACAATTATCCATTCCAAGGCTTTCAAATTGATTAAATAGGAATTTTGCTGCATTTCTAGTGTCATTATTGTGCTCTGAAACAGCACTTACTGACGGAATTCTGATAAGGTCAAATAATTCGTTTAAGAACCTTTCCTTATTACTGTCAATATATTCTTTAAAACTCATAATAATTACAATGTAAATTTACTTAATTTCAATTTTTATACATAGTTAAATGATACCTTTATTTTAATAATCT
>JGI24820J26691_1000648_pt1 | contig 10587 bp, 9 predicted proteins | sample METZYME_5_50m_FD_26691 | JGI IMG/M metagenome (IMG submission 26691) | reverse complement strand
TTGCTAACCTCTATATTAACATTTTTAGCAGCATGTACTGTCTCTCTTCTCATTTTATAATCAACACTTAAATTACTTATTTTTAGAAAACTCATTAATTTATTTTTGGATTAAGAGTATCTCTCATCCAATCTCCTAAAAGATTAATTGAAAATGCTAATATAACGAGAAAGATTGCTGGAAAGAAAGTAATCCACCACTCTCCAGAAAATAAAAAATCATTACCAAGTCTAATTAATGTTCCTAAAGAAGGTGTTGTTGGTGGAACACCAACTCCTAAGAAACTTAAAGTGGATTCTGCTATTATTGCTAGTGCTAGGCCTATTGTTCCAATTACAAGAACTGGTCTCATTATATTTGGCAATATATGTTTAAACATAATAAGTATATTTGAAACGCCAATTATTGTAGATGCTGAAACGTAATCCTTATTTTTTTCAACCAAAGTAGCAGCTCTAGATACTCTTGCAAACTGTGGCCATTCAGAAATTCCAATTGCAAATATTAAAACATAAATTGCCATTTCATCATGAAGCTCTCTAGAAATAATTCCTCTAGCTATACCATCTACAAGTAGTGCCATTAAAATACTTGGGACAGTAAGTTGTACGTCAGTTAATCTCATCACAATCATTTCATACTTCCCACCAAAGTATCCTGATGTAAGACCTAAAAAGACGCCTAAAACTAAACTGAAAATAATTGCAGAAAAACCAACAATTAGTGAAATTCTTGATCCATAAAGTATAGTTGATAGCATATCTCTTCCTTGTCCATCAGTACCTAAAATAAATTTAGCTACTCCTTCCTCTGTCCAAGACGGAGGTGTAAATGCCTCCATTAAAGATAATGTAGATGGATCAAAAGGATCATATGGAGATAAAAATTCTATAAAAAATGAACAGAAAAAAATAATAAATAGAATTACAGATGATATTATTGCTGTAGGTGATTTTATAAAACTAAAATAAACATCGCTTTCTTTTATTCTTTCCCAAGTATTTTGAAATTTATTATCCAATTATTTTATCTCCTTTAATTCTAATTCTTGGATCGATAAAATAATACAGGATATCAACAATAAAATTTATCATTACAAATACAAATGCTATAAAGACCAAATAAGCAGACATAATTGGTATATCCACAAACTGAACGGCTTGAATAAACAAAAATCCCATTCCAGGCCATTGAAAAACTGTTTCAGTAATAATTGAAAACGCTATTAAAGTTCCAATGTTAATTCCTGCGATAGTAATTACTGGTATTAGTCCATTTTTCAAAGCGTGTTTGTAATAAATACTTTTTTCATTTATGCCTCTTGCTCTAGCAAATTTAATGTAATCTGTTTGTAGAATCTCCATCATTTCTGCGCGAACTAATCGAATGATGTAGGTCATTTGAAACAAACTCAAAGTTACAGAAGGAAGTATTATAGCCTTTAATCCTGAAATTGTTAAAAATCCGGTTGACCAAAAGCCTAGATCTACTACTTCTCCCCTTCCAAAAGAAGGTAGTATTCCGAGAATTACGGCGAATAAATAAATGAAAAGTATACCAATTACAAATGTAGGAAGTGAAACTCCCAACAATGAGACAGCTAAAATAATATCACTTAATAATCCTTTCCTGTTTATGCTAGTATAAACACCAAGTAATGTTCCAGAAACTAAAGCTATAAGAGCAGAAATTATCACTAATTCAATTGTTGCAGGCAACCTTTCTATAATTAAATCAGAAACAGGTCTTCTTAATTGATATGAAATTCCAAACTCTCCTTTTGAAGCGTTTACAATAAACCTTGAAAATTGTACATAAATACCATCATTTAGACCTAAACTTTCTCTTAATTCTTCTCTTTCCTCATCAGATGTCTCTTCTCCAACCATGTTATTAATTGGATCACCAACAAAATTAAATAAAGAAAAAGATACTAAAGCAACAACAAGCATTACTAATGCAGATTGGAACAGNCTCTTGAAAAAATATTTTATCAATTTTAGAAAGTTAAGAAGTTACAGGCCCTTATTAAAAAGGGCCTGTACAAAATTATTTAGTTAAAACTAGCAAAACGGAATAACGGTTCGTTATTCGGTCTTATAGGAACATCAACATTACTTTTTGATGCCCAAGAAATAACTTGATGATGTAAAGGTAAATAAGAAATATCATCTTTTACAATTTTCCAAGCTTTTGCTATAGCTTCATTTCTTTTATCTAAATCTACTTCACCTTCCATTACTCTAATCGCTGCGTCTACCTCAGAGTTACTGAAATTTACCTTATTCCAGCTAGCTCCAGACTCGTATAAATAGTGGAATACATAGTGGCTATCTAATGTTGGAACACCCCATCCAAGCATATAAAAGTCACCTTGATTATCTTTAAGTTCTTTGAAATGCTTTGATTTTGTTTGTGCGAATAAACTTACATTAACTCCAATTTTTCCAAGCATACCTACAACTGCTGTACAAATTGCTTCATCGTTGACATATCTGTCGTTTGGACATCTTAATTCAACATCGAAACCATTTGGATAACCTGCATCTGCTAAAAGTTTTTTTGCTGCATTAACATCGTATGGTAATCTTGCATCAAGTTCTTTTGTATAACCATTAACACCAGGAAAAGTAATAATACCAGCTGGTTCGCTTAAGCCTCTCATTACTTTCTTCTTAATTGCTTCAATGTCAATTGCTTGATACAGAGCTTGTCTCACTTCTTTTTTCTTAAAAGGATTGTCACCAGTATTACCTGTTCTCAGTTTATCTGCTGCTTGGTCCATACCTAAAAATATAGTACGCATTTGTGCAGTGCTATTAACTTTATGAGCTGATGAACTGCCAATTCTTGCCAAGTCTTGAACTGGAGCATCTGTAACTAAATCAACTTCACCTGATAAAAGTGCTGCCACTCTTGTAGCTGCATTTTTAATTGGTAGTAAATGAATTTCAGTTACTTTGTTATCCTTCATATCACCCCACCAGTGTTTATTTCTTTTAAACACTGTTTTTGTATTTGGTTCTCTTAAAGTGATTTTGAAAGGACCTGTTCCCATCGCATTAGTGGCTGAAAAAGTTTCTTGTCCAGCATCCCAGTTTTGCGCTGTAACAGCAAAATTCTTTTCACTCCAATCTCTAGACATTACAAAAATGTTAGAAAGTTGATTTAAAAGTATAGGATTTGGTTTACTTGTAGTTACTTTTACAGTGTAATCATCAATTGCCTCTACTCCTGAAACTGTGCTTATATACTCTTTAAAATCTGATGTTCTTTGTTTTGCTCTTAAAATACTAAAAACAACATCTCTTGATGTCATTTTAGAACCATCAGAAAATTTTACATCCTCTCTGAGTTTAAATATCCAAGTNTTTGGATCTGTCGTGCTCCACTTGGTAGCTAATTGAGGTTCAATAGTCATATCTAAACCTCTTGTAACCAAAGCCTCATAAACCTGTCTTGAAACTTGTGTTGTTGGTCCTTCATTTTGTGCATGTGGATCAAGTGTTAAACTATCTCCTTGCATCGACCATTTAATTGTTTTTGCAAATGATTGTGTTGAGGCAAAAACAAATAAAAAAGTCAATAAAATNTTAAAAAACTTGAAAGTTTTCATTTCCCCTCCTAAAAATTATTATTAAAAATCTAGCTCAATAATGAATTAAAAAAAAGGTTAATTATCAAAGTAATTTCTTAAANTTATCATAGAGAATTGCTGAATATTTGTTCATAGATGACATATTAATTTTTGCATCATTATCAAATTTATCAAGCGCACCTTTTCCTAGCTGACTTTCTAGAGCAGATTTATATTCAGGCACACATCCCCAATCACTTACTGTGCTATCTTTGATTTCAATATGAAATTGTATCCCATAAGCATGTTCATGAAATTTAAAAATTTGATATTTTGTNTCTGGTGAAGAGGCTATAAGAGTGACGGATTGTATATTTTCTAAATCTTGAACTTCATAGGAATGCCACTGAAGTGATATAATTTTATCTGGGAACTTACTAAACAACCGATCTTCTTTTTTATTTTCTAAAAAATTAATATCTAGCATACCAATTTCAGGTTTTGATGATTTCACTACTTTTCCTCCGATGACTTCACCAAGAAGTTGGCATCCTAAACAAAAACCTAAATAAGGTTTTTTTAATTCAACAACAAATTCCTTAATTTTTTTTTTTTCTTCAATAAGCCAAGGATATTCATTTTCCATCCATGTATCCATAGGTCCACCCATACAAAACATAGCATCAAATTTATTTANATCATTTGGAATTTTTTCACCTTCATCTAATTCTATAGTTGTGAGATTTATTCCATCGCTTATCATGAGATCTTTAATNTATCCTGGGTCTTCTATTTTAATATGTTGAAGTACTATTATATTTTTCATGTNGCTGGCTTAAGCAATTTTTAAAATTTTGTTNTGATTTAATTTATTGCTTGATGCTAAAATATTTCCAGCAAGTTTACCATTTTCATTTTTCCATGTAGTAAGTATTCCACCAGCAGCNCTAATTATAGGTATGATCGCGTGCACATCCCAAATTTTGTTTGCACATTGAACTACTATATCCAGTCTTCCCTCTGCTAANTGCGCATAAGTCAAAGCATCAAAACAAGGAAAATTAACTATCTTAATAAATTTTTGAATTTTTTTTTGTTTGCTGAATGATAAATAACCATGAAATGCTGCTGCTATTTTTGCATTTTTAATGGATACCTTTGAATTTACATTTAATTTAGTNTTTTTTCCATTTTCAAATAAATATGNATTTTTTTCATCTTTATTTATGTAATATTTTTTAAGTTTTGGAAAATTTGCAAGACCTATTATGGGAGATCCTTTNTAATTTAAAGATATTAAATTGCTCCAGGTTGGATTTCCAGTGACAAAAGATCTTGTTCCATCAATTGGATCAATTACCCAAGAGTAATCACTTTTAGATTTCTTTAATCCATATTCTTCGCCAATAATTTGATGGTCTGGAAACTTATCTAAAATTTTTTTTCTTATGAATCTCTCAAAAGCTTTATCCGAGGTTGTTACTGGATCATAGCCCTTACCTTTTAATTTNTTGCTAATTTTGAACGGCTTATCTAATTTTGAGTAATAGTATTTTGTAAGTTGTTTTGCTAAAAGATTAAGAAAATTANAGTAAATTTTATAATTAAAGTTTTTGCTCATCGGATCACGTATTAATAAAATATTTAAATCAATACAAACGAAATTATCTTGAAAAAAAAGTGTTTTTGAGAGAAAGTTTTAACAACTATGAAATTTGAAGTTAATTCTAACAAAGTATTTTCACTCAAAGGTTTAAATAAAGAGGAAATTCACCCTTTTTGGCTCAGAGAGCGTGTAAGCGAAAAAGAGCATCTTGATCAAGGTACACAACAACGTTTGTTTGATCCTTCTGCAATGAAGCAGTCAATTGAAATTATAAATGCAGAGATAAATGGACAATTTCTAAATGTTAGCTTCAATGATGGGGTTAACTCAAGTTTTGAGATTAATAAATTATCTGATGAAATAAGTTTAAATTCAAATGATGTAATTGATATTAAAAAGGTCAAATGGAAATCTGATTTTAAAAATATAAAAAGTTTTAAATATACAGACGACTTTTTTGATAGTGAAGACATGTATAATTTGCTTTTAGATTTCTATAAATATGGTTTTGTTATAATTCAAAATGTACCAACAAATGATAACTTTCTTGTAAAATTTGCGAATATGATTGGTAGTGTCAAAAGAACGAACTTTGGTGAACATTTTAATGTAAGATCTAAGCCTAATCCGAATGATTTAGCTTATACAGCATTAAATTTAGCACCACATACTGATAATCCTTACAGAAATCCTTTCCCTCCCTGTATTCAAATACTGCACTGCATTGAAAATGAGGTAAAAGGAGGTTATTCAACTTTAGTTGATGGTTTTACAGTTTCTGAGGATTTAAAAAATTTGAATAAAGATTTTTATGATATTTTAACTTCAACTAAAGTCAGATTTAGATTTTCGGATAAAGATACAGTGCTTGAAAGTTGGGCTGAATTAATTCATTTAGATGAGAATGGTAATTTTCAAAATGTTAGATTTAGTCCGAGATTAGATTATGTACCCCAAATGAAAAAAGAAAAACTTGAAATTTATTATAATGCAAGAAAATGTTTATCAGATTTATATAATTCTGATGTGTATAGAATAGAATTTAAATTAATGCCTGGAGATTTAATGATGATGGACAACCACAGGCTGCTTCATGGACGAACATCTTTTGATCCAAATGAGGGAAAAAGATTTTTACAAGGATGCTATTTAGATTTCGACAGCACTGAAGGTAAATTATTACACCTCAAAAGAAAATTTAATTTTTAAATAATTCTTCAATTTTATTTTCAGCTTCTTTTACAGATTTTTCGTAGTCTAAAGCCATTTGATCAGCTGCAATTATCTCAATTTTTTTTATTCCAAAAAAATTTAACATATGGGTTAGCCATGGAGTAAGGTAATCNTCATCACCATTAATCTTTGTTCCTCCAGAGGTTATAACAAGATAAACTTGTTTATCTTCTAATAAACCAATTCTTTGACCATCCTCAGAATATTTAAATGTAAGCTTAACTCTGGCAGCAAGATCAGCCCAAGCCTTCAGGGTTGCAGGTGGGCCAAAATTATAAATTGGAACAGAGATGATTATAATATCACTCTCTTTTAATTCGATAACTAATTTATCAGACAGCTCAAACATTTTTTTATGTTGATTTGTTTGTTGGTCTTCTGGAATTTTCATACCAGACTCTGTTAAACCAGAAATAAAAAGCATCTCATCGTCTAAATCTCTATAAATTAATTGNTCTTCTTTTTTTTGTATTTTTTTTAATAATTTTTTAGCTAAACTTCTTGATGTTGAACCTTCTTTTCTAGCGCTACAATCAATTTGATAAATTTTTCTCATATTTTATCCAATATTTCCAAGAAAAGGTATGTATCTTAAAAGATAAAAACCTAATGCCTGTAATTGGTTCGTTATCATCAATATTCCTGTAATTAATAAAAGTCCACCACCAATTTTTGAAATTAAATTCATTTTATTTTTTAAGTTTTTTGAAAAAATCATAAATCTTTGGATGAGGTATCCAGATAAAATAAATGGTATTGCTAAGCCTAGTGAGTAAAAAAGTAATAACAATATACCTTTGTTAATACTTTCCTCCGTTGCGGCCAAAGCTAAAATAGAACCAAGGATTGGGCCAATGCATGGTGTCCATCCAAAACCAAATGCCATACCAATTAAAATAGATCCGAAATTACTTGGTTTAATATTTGAATGAATTCTTTTTTCATAATTTAAAAATTTGATATTCAATAGACCCATAATATGAAGAGAAAAAATTATTATAAGTGAACCCGCAATAATTCTTAATTCATATGAATAATCTAAAACTAACGAACCTAGATATGTTGCTGTAGCTCCAAAACTTATAAATACAATAGAGAAACCNAAAGAAAATAGAATTATTGGAAAAATATTTATTTCCTTGCTTTCCATAAGCTCATTTAAGGAACTTCCAGAAATATAGGATACATACCCTGGGATCAAAGGTAATACGCATGGTGATAAAAAACTTACAAGACCAGCACTAAGCGCAATGAAAAGCTCTAACATTATCCAGTATTTTTCATTGCAGCAGAAATACCAGCAATTGATGTTAACAATGCATCATTAAGATATTTTTTATTTTCACTACCTTTGATTGTTTTAATTTTAGAAATTACTATTGGCTGTATTATATTAAGTACCTCTGTGTAAATATTTCTAACAATTATGCTGTTTCTAAATTGTTTTCTTGCGTTAGCAATTTCTTTTGGTGTTATTTTTTTATTTAATTTTTTTACAATTTCAAATTGATATCTAAGTTTTTTACCAATTCTTACTAACTTATCATCTGCTAAATACTTTTCATATATTTTTGAAATTTCAGGGTCAACTTTAGNAATAACCATATCTAAAATGTCTAGCATTGAGTTAAAAAATGGCCAATTTCTTTCCATGTCATAAAGGGTGTGTTTAAATTTTTTAATTGACGAATATCTTAAAGCTTCTGCACTACCTAACCATGCTGGTAACATTAATCTAATTTGGGTCCATGCAAATACCCATGGTATTGCTCGTAAACTTTTTATATTATCCACATTTTTTCTCTTAGACGGCCTTGAGCCAATTAATAATTTACCTAAAGACACATGTGGTGTTACAGTTTTGAAATATCTTATAAAATCTAAATTTTGATTAATATTTTTTCGATATGAACTTTTTGAAATATCTGACATTTTTTCAATTAATTCTCTCCAATTTTTTTTCGGGATAGGTGGAGGGTTCAAGGTTGCGTCTGTAACTGCGCCTATATAACTACATAAATTATATTTTGCTAAAGGTTCGTAACCGTATTTTTGTTGAATTACTTCTCCTTGGTCAGTAATTCTAATTTTTCCATTCACTGAATATGGAGGTTGAGACCTAAGCGTTGCTTGTATAGGACCACCTCCACGACCTGCTGATCCACCTCTTCCGTGAAAAAAAGTTACCTCTATTTTGTATTTCTTTGCGAGTTTAACTATGTCCTCTTGAGCTTTGTATTGATGCCAACTAGCACATATCTTTCCTGCATCTTTACTGGAGTCTGAGTAGCCTATCATGACCTCTTGTTTATTTTTTATAAGTTTTCTGTACCAANTTTGTTGAAATAGTAAGTGCATTATAGCTTTTGAATTTATTAGGTCGTCTAGTGTCTCAAATAATGGAACAACTCTTAATTTATTTTCAATCTTTGCCTCTTTTTGAAGAAATGACACACTTATAATATCTGAAACTGAAGAGGTCATTGAAATCACATAAGCACCTAAACATTCATGTGGTTGTTCTGATATAGTTTTAAAAGTTGACCATACTTCATTATTTTCTTTGTTCTTAAATTTGAAATTAGTAAATAAATTTTTTTTTCTTTTAAGTTGTTTTGCTAAAAAATTTATCTTTTTATTTTCATTCCATTTATAATAGTTATCTTTATGTTTTCTTTTTATNTATTCAGCAATTAATTGAGAGTGTCTTGATGATTCTTGTCTTATATCTAATCTAGCTAAGTTTATTCCAAAACATTTAGCTCTTCTCATTAAATCTAATAATTCGCCACTTGCTAAAGTTTCATTCTGATTTTCTTCTAAAGATTGTCTTACTATTCGTAAAGGTTTTAATATTTCTTCTCTTGATTTAAGTAATAAATTTTTATCCAGTGGTTTTTTATTTACTAAATGTTGCTCTATTGATCTGTGTGTTACTCTCATTTTATTTCTAAGTGGACGTAAAAAAACTCTGTAAGGCTCAAAAGTTTCACCTGTTTCCNGTTTAATTTTCTTAGAGCATTTTCCCATAGAATAAGATCTGATTAATTTAGTTAAAGATTTCTCATATAATTTTGCTGCCTCCCATCTTGATAATAAAATTACCTCTTTTGTAACCTCTGCAGTTACATTGGGGTTTCCATCTCTATCTCCCCCCATCCAAGAACCGAATTCAATTGGATTAAAATTTTTTGGAAGACCTTTGCCCATATTTTTAACAAAAATACTGTTCAGTCTTCTATAAACCTTAGGTATTGTTTCCCATAAACTGTCTTCAATTATAGCTAACCCCCATCTTGCTTCATCAAACGGAGATGGTTTTGNTCTCTTTAAATCATCTGTATTCCAAATAATAGTCAATTCATCGTATAACTTTCTATCTATAATCTTTTGTTTAGATGGAAAACTTTTCATCAACTCTCTCTGTTCTAAAAGCTCAGTTATATTATGGTATTTTTGTATAAGTGTTCTTCTTTTTACCTCTGTAGGATGCGCTGTTAATACAATACCAATATTTAAATTTTTAGCAGTGTTGTAAATTTTACTCGATGAAATTTTTCTATTTCTAAAAAGATCCTCAAAGATTTCTTCTATAAAAATGTTTTTATTTGTTTTAACTTTGTTATTATTTTCAAATTCATCTAAGGTTCTTGATGCATCAATTGATTCAGCAAGGTTTATAAAATTCATAAAATGTGAAAATGCTCTTGTAAGTTTATAAATATTGATTGGATTTATTTGATTTAGAGTTTTAGTTATTTTTTTATATGAATTATTTTGTTTAATATTAGCCTTATTAGCTTTTGAAAGTTTTCTAATTTTTTCAACAAGATTAAAAAAGGTCTGTCCCTCTTGTTTTTTAATTACATTTCCCAATATGTTGCCTAGCAGTCTTACATCATCTCTAAGTGATTTAGTTGGAATCCTCTCGTAGTATAAGTCTCTCTTGATCATAAAAATAAATACTTTAGTGCTATATTAGTACAACTTTGGAGTTTTGCTCTCCCAAATAATCTACTGATAGTCTCATTTTATCACCAGCTTTTAAAAATTTTTGTGGCTTCATACCCATGCCAACTCCAGGAGGAGTTCCTGTGGTTATAATATCTCCAGGCTGTAAAGACATAAATTTACTCAAATATGAAACAATTATATTCACATTAAAAATCAT
>JGI24820J26691_1000647_pt1 | contig 10590 bp, 11 predicted proteins | sample METZYME_5_50m_FD_26691 | JGI IMG/M metagenome (IMG submission 26691) | reverse complement strand
ATGAAAATATTTATTATTGTGGGGCAGCATCATTTCCCTGTGGAAGTGTGGCTGGAACTCCTGGATATATTTGTTCCAAACAAATTGTAGAAAAATATTCTTAAATTGGAGTAAATGATAATAGATTNTTTCGANNTATACACAGCTAAACTTAAACTAAAAAAACCCTTNATTACATCCCTTGGAGTTATTGAATTTTCAGATCATATTTTTCTAAAAGTTTATTCTGAAAATGGAGAATTTGGATGGGGAGAATGCGCTCCTACTCACGATATTAACGGAGAAACNATAGAAACTTGTCTTGCAGTTTCAAAGCAACTTACTGACTCAATTATTGGTATCTCATGCTANTCACACANTTTAATATATGAAAAACTAAATAGTGTNATTTATGGCCACCAAAGTATTAANTCTGCAATTGATATAGCATGTTATGATTTAGCGTCAAAATCTAAAAAACTTCCCTTGTATAATTATCTAGGTGGTAAAATCAATAAAAAAATTTATACTGATTATACCGTTAGCCTAAATGATGTGGATATAAAATGGTTAAGCAAGCAGAGCAAATAGTTAAAAAAGGATTCAAAATAATAAAAGTAAAACTGGGTGATAATGGAAAAAAAGATATTGAAAGAATTAAACACATTAGAAAATGTATTGGTGATGATAAGCAAATTAGAATCGACGCAAATCAAGGCTGGAATATTGAAGAGGCTATAGACACTCTAAAAAACATAGATAAGTATAATATTGAATATTGTGAAGAACCTATTAACAGAGATCTTTCTTTTAGATTGAATGAGGTTAAAGAATCTAGTCCTGTAAAAATAATGGCTGATGAAAGTTTATTCACCAGCTATGACGCAGAGATGATGGTTCATGGAAATCATTGTGATATGTTCAATCTGAAAATTGGAAAACATGGAGGATTATTTGAAACAAAAAAGATAGTTTCCATTGCAGAGGAAAATAATATACCAATGCAAGTAGGGGGATTCATTGAAAGCAAAATAATCTTTACAGTAAATTGTCACTTGGGACATACTTCTAATCTTATCAAATTCTTTGATTGTGATAGCCCACTTTTCCATGAATTAAATCCAATAGTGGGTGGATTGGAATATAAAAATGATTGGGAATTATCATTACCTAATTCAAACGGAATTGGAGTAGATATTGAAGAAGATTTTTTGAAAAATTCTACCAAAATTATTTGATACTTATTCAGCAATTTGGCATAATAATTGTTTAATTTTGAGAATGGAATTGACGATGCCCAAAACNAATCTTCACGAAGAGTTAATAAAGCTTAAAAGAAAATCGAATTTAAAAATCAATCTTGATTTTAACCCTGANAAAATTNANTCNGACAGGTTATTTCACATTGATGAAATAAAAAAAANATGTATTGATTATAGGCTTAGGTTTCTAGACTTTGATTATTTCAAGGGTAAGGTTCCNGATGAGGCTTATGATAATTTGAAAGANTTNAAATACAATCANCCNGATNTAAACTTTAAAATCATGATGATGGCTCCCTCAAAATTATTTGAGTTAGAAAATTATGATGATCCTTTGATGTTTGTTAGTCTAGGNAANNACTATTACTACTTAATTCATAAGTGGGGTAATGATATGAGTTATTTTAGAAAACTTTTAATGTGGCCATTTAAGAATTTTTATAATATTTTAATTTTTATTTGTCTTCTATCTGTTTTTTTAACAGCTATCATTCCTGACGGATTATTTTATTATAAAAACAATCCAGTCGTAGAATTCTTTATTACTTTTTTATTTGTTCTAAAATCGGTTATTGCAATTTTTATTTATTACGGTTTTTCACTNGGTAAAAACTTCAATGAAAATATCTGGAATAGAAAATTTTACAATTAAAATTTCTAAAATTTAATGTTATTAAATAATAAGGATACCATAAAAAAAGGTTTTACCTTTTTAAGTAGTGATCCTGTAATGGATTTTTTTATAAAAGAATTTGGAAATCAAATTGATCCACTAGATCGTCATAATAATAATCATGCAATTGCATTNAGTAACCTAATAATAGAACAGCAGATAAGTTTTAAAGCTGCTATAACTATCAAAAAAAAGTTTGATGACTTAACTAAACTATTATCAAATAGAGAAATATTAGAGATTGATAATGAAACAATTCAATCGATTGGTATTTCATTTAGAAAAGTAGATTACATAAAAAATATTATTTCATTTTTTGAAAATGAAAAACCCGATTTTTCACTTAAACGATAAAGAAATATCAAAAAAACTATGTTCAATCAAAGGAATAGGTCCTTGGACTTCAGAAATGTTTTTACTTTTTGTTTTTCATAAGCCTGATATATTCTCATTTGGAGATATTGCTTTAATAAATAGTATCAAAGTAAATTATAATCTAAGTAATCATGATGAAATAAAAGAGTTAACGTTAAAATGGAAACCTTATAGAAGTATTGCTTCATTACTTCTTTGGAAATCAATAGAAAATCAAATTTTTTATAAAAAAAAGGGATAAGTATAAAATCTTATCCCTTCCGTACTCGGGGCGGGACTTGAACCCGCACGAACATTACTGCTCATTGGATTTTAAGTCCAACGTGTCTACCAATTCCACCACCCGAGCATTACTTTCGAGCGAAAGACGGGATTTGAACCCGCGACCCTCACCTTGGCAAGGTGATGCTCTACCCCTGAGCTACTTTCGCAAAATTGGATAGCAAATGTAAAACAAAAAATTAAAAGACTTTTAATCATCATCAGTTATTTTTTTCTTTAATTCACTTAATTTTACAAGAGCTTCAACAGGTGTTATATTATCTGTATCTAAAGATTCTAATTGTTTTCTAAAATCTTCATAGTTTTTATCATCAATACTAAAAAAACTTAATTGCATTTCTGATTCATTTTGAATTTCAATTTCACTTGAATTTTTATGAGATTTTTCAAGTTTTTTCAAGACATTTTTTGAAATATTAATAATTTTTTCTGGCATACCAGCCATTTTTGCCACATGTATACCAAAACTATGAGCACTTCCACCAGGAATAAGCTTTCTTAGAAAAATGACATCAGATGAGGTTTCTTTTACTTGAACATTATAATTTTTTATTCTTTTAAATGATTCATTCATCATATTTAATTCATGATAATGGGTAGCAAAAAGAGTTACTGGTTTATTAACATGTTCATGGATAAATTGAGTGATTCCCCAGGCAATTGATATACCATCATATGTGCTTGTTCCTCTTCCTATCTCATCAAGCAAGATTAAACTTCTATCACTTATATTATTTACTATTGATGCTGCCTCTAACATTTCAACCATAAAAGTTGATTCACCTTGGGATATATTATCACTAGCTCCAACTCTAGTAAAAATTTTATCAATATATCCCATTTTTAATTTTGAAGCAGGGACAAATGAACCAATTTGAGCAAGTATAGTAATTAATGCAGTTTGTCTAAGGATTGCAGATTTTCCTGACATATTTGGACCAGTAATCATCAATATTTGTTGATCATTCTTATTTAAAATAATATCATTTGGTATGTAAGATTTGGTTTCCTCNAAAGAATGTTCAATTACTGGATGTCTAGAGTCGTAAACTTCAAAATCATTTCCATTATTTANTGTTGGTTTTACATAATTATAAGTAGATGCAGTCTCTGAAAAAGATATCAAACAATCGAGGTATGCTATTTTAACTGCATTTTGCTGGATACTTGAAATAGAAGGAATTAATTTATTTATTAAAACATGGTATTCTTTTGATTCTAGTAAACTAATTTTTTCTTCTGCACTTAAAATTTTTGATTCATAATCTTTTAATTCTTCAGTAATATATCTTTCAGCATTAACTAAAGTTTGCTTTCTAATCCAGTTTTCAGGTACTTTATCCTTATGGACATTAGTAACCTCTAAATAATATCCAAAAACATTGTTAAAATTAATTTTAAGAGAAGGTATTTGCGTATTGTTAATTTCTCTTTCTAAAATTTTATTTAAATGTTGTTTTCCATTATCAAGTAANTCTCTGTACTTATCTAGTTCTTTATTTACACCTTTTTTAATAACGCCACCTTTGGAAATANTGACTGGAACATCATCTTTTAGATAATGATTCAAGGTTTTTATAACCAAATCATTTTTTAAAAATTCTTTAGATATTTTTTTTAAAATCTTACTTTTTGAATTACCAATACTGTTTTTGATAAAGTCAACTTTTTCCAATGATAATTTTAGATTTAATAGCTCTCTNGGATTAGCTCTCATGTTGGCTAACTTTGAAACTACTCTTTCAAGATCAATTATAAAATTAAATGCATTCATGAATTGACTATCATTAACAAAAAATTTACTGATCTCATCAACAATCTCATATCTCAGATTAATCTCTTTAACATCTATGCTAGGAAAACTCAACCATCTTCTTAGTAACCTTGATCCCATTGGTGTCTTTGTTTTATCTATTATATCCAACAAACTTTTTCCCTCCGAAAACTTACTAGTTAAAATTTCCAAATTTGATAACGTAAATCTATCCATGATCAAACATGAATTCTCACTGATTGGAGTTAACTTTTTAATATGACTTAAATCTTTTTTGTGGGAATCCTCTAAATAATGTAAGATCATAGAGGCAGATATTATACCCTGATTATCTTTCGAAATACCAAAACCTTTTGTTGTTGATATTTTAAAATGCTCATTGATTTTTTTTATTGATGTATCAAAATTTATAAACCAATCCTCAACAAAGAAAAAGTAATCATTATTTATATTGGTGTTAAACTTCTTTGAATCATCTTTTGATATTAAAATTTCTTTCGGGCTAAAATTTTGAATCAAGTTCAAAATATATTCTTCATCTCCTTCACTAACTAAAAACTCACCAGTTGAAATATCTAGAAATGATATTCCAAATCTGGATTTGTTTATGTTAACAGCAGCTAAAAAATTATTGGTTTTTCTGGATAAAATTTCATCATTTAATGCTACCCCTGGTGTTATTAAGTCTGTTACACCTCTTTTTACAATTTTTTTAGTCAATTTGGGATTTTCAAGTTGTTCACAAATTGCCACTCTATGACCTGCTTTAACTAACTTATGTAGATATGTATCCAGAGAGTGATATGGAAATCCAGCTAGCTTTGTCTCAGAATTGGATCCTGCTCCTCTTTTTGTAAGTATTATTCCTAAAACTTTGGAGGCAATNACTGCATCTTCGTGAAAAGTTTCATAAAAATCTCCGACTCTGAACAATAAAATTGAATCGGGATATTTAGACTTAATATCTCGATACTGTTTCATTAATGGAGTCTCTTTTTTAATATCTTTAGTCAATTACTGTAATTTTAATAAGTTTATATTGCTTAATACAATATGAGAAAATTAAAAAATTCTGAACTAAACAGAATTGATATTTCAACTTTTAAATCTATTAAAAAAACTCCACTAATCGTTGTTTTGGATGACATAAGAAGTTTAAATAATGTTGGATCGATTTTTAGAACTTGTGATGCTTTTAAAATTGAAAAACTCTATTTATGTGGAATAACAGCTACCCCTCCAAATAGAAAAATAACAAAAACTGCAATAGGAGCTACTGAAAGTGTTGAATGGGTATATAATGATAATATATATGATCTTATTTCAGAATTAAAAAATCAAGGATTTAAAGTTTGGGCAATAGAACAAACAGAAAATTCAAAAACTCTTTCTGAAATGGAAATGATAGAAATAAATAGAAAACACGTACTAATATTTGGTAATGAATTGAATGGAGTCAAACAAGATGTTGTAAATAATTGTGATGATGTAATTGAAATAAATCAATATGGCACAAAACATTCACTTAATGTTTCAATAGCTGCAGGTATCGTAATTTGGAATTTTTTTAAGCTTTTGNATAAGGAAATTTAATCTTATCTAATATTTCTTCAGAACTAATATCAACTAGTAATTCTTTAATCGTGATTTTTGATTTTGGATCAACCAATTTATTATCAATTTCTAATAAAGGAANTAAAACAAAACTTCTTTGAGTNTATCTAGGATGAGGGATAGTTAAGTTTTTTTCTTCAATAATCAAATCATCATATAATATTATGTCAATATCAATTTTTCTNGATTCATATTTTTNAGTGTTCCGAATTTTTCGTCCCATTGTTTTTTCAATAGATAATATGATGTCTATTAATTCATGNGGTTTATATGATGTTGAAACTTTAANACAACAATTNTAAAAATAATCTCCTATGAATCCTTGGGCTGAATTTTTATANATACTAGAAAGAGATTTGATTTCCCCAACATTATTCTCAATTAAAGATACACACTCAGACAAGTTTGAGTAGCGGTCTCCTAAATTTGAACCTAAAGAAAAATAAACTGTTGATTGCATTTAAATATAAATCCTTTTTATAATTTTAAAGAGTAAAAGTAATGGATTACAAGGATACAAAGAAACTAGAGCTTGCTAAAAAAATATATTTATATCTAGGTGCAATTTTTATTACTTCATTAGTTGTTTCAAACCTTATTTTTCAAAAATTTTTCTTCTGGCACCCATTTGAGTTTGAAGTTTTTGGCTTGAAATTATTTGAACTTTCAGTTGGTATTCTNCCATATCCAATAACCTTTCTGGTAACAGATCTAATATCAGAAATATATGGNAAAAAGAAAGCTAATGAAATAGTAATAGCAGGGATTTTTGCTTCATTTTTTTCATTATCAATTATTTATATAGCAAATACTGTCCCTGCNATAGATGCATCACCTGTTGATAATGAAACATTCACNCAAGTTTTTTATTTGTCAGGAGTNGCTGTNTTATCTTCAATGTTAGCTTATTTATTTGCTCAATTCATTGATATTAGGATTTATCATTTTTGGAAACAGAAAACAAAAGGAAGAATGTTNTGGCTAAGAAATAATTTTTCAACTTTTACTTCACAATTCATTGACACTTTCACAGTAATATTTCTTTTATGCTCATTTGGTGCACTCCCCTGGGATTTATTTATAGGTCTACTGGTTTCAGGATTTATATTTAAAGTATTAGTTGCATTGATTGACACTCCTTTACTTTATTTAGGTGTTTACTTATTTAGAAAGAAATTTGATTTGGAAATTAACGAAGAGATAGATATCTAGTTAACAGTAATATTCACAATGACTCCCTCATTTGATCTGACATTGAAAACTGTACCATCCTCAAAAATTAAGTATTGACCTTTTAAACCAATAAGTTTTCCAGTGTATTTCTCTGTTTTAATAATATTTAAGCTTTTAGGAGTTTCTGGATATTTATTTACAGGGTATAAAATTTTAGATGGTTTTTTATCATTATTAATATAATTTTTAACCTCTTCGGGAAGATGATTTATACATTTTAGCTTTTCTTTTTCTAAATCAAACTCATTTGTATTAATCTTTAACATCTCTCTCCAATTGGTTTTATCTTTATAATAATTTTTTAATTTAACTTCACTTACACCAGCCAAATACCTATTTGGAACCTCTACAATTTCAATTGCACTTGTTGCACCTTGATCTATCCATCTAGTTGGTACTTGAGATTTTCTGGTCACTCCCACTTTAATTCCACTAGTATAAGCTAAATACACAACATGAGGTTGTAGCTGTACTTTTTTTTCATAATCTAAATCTCTTTCTTCAATATCTAGATGTGCCTTACTCATTTCAGGTCTTATTACCCAATCCGCAGTGCTTGGTAATCAAAAAAACATTTTTTACAATATCCTTGTCTGTAAATTTCTTGGTTTGAACAACAATTTAAACAACTGTATCCATCAAATTCAATGGTTATATTATTTTCAATTATTGAATTAAAAACTATAAAATCATTACCCATATCCAAAAAATAATTTACTGGATCTTTAGTTCAGTAATCATTTTTCTTAGAACCCCATTGAACATTTTTGTGTTATTTTTATATCAAGTTATAAATATAATGCCATTTTCATTTATAAATACAGTTGCTTCATGGATGTTAAAAAAAAGAATTCATCAAATAGAATTATTTGTTAAATATCCTATTGATGTTCAAAACGATGAATTAAACAAACTTATTCAAATTGCAAAAAATACAGAAATCGGAAAAAAATATGATTTTTCTAGCATCAATAATTATAAAACTTTTTCTGAAAGGGTTCCTAGTGTAACATACGAAGAATTTTTTCCAACAATAAAAAAAACAATTGATGGTGAGCAAAATATATTTTGGCCTGAGAATATTAAATGGTTTGCTCAATCAAGTGGAACTACTAACTCTAAAAGTAAATTTCTACCAGTTAGTAATTCGTCTTTAGATGATTGTCATTTTAAAGGCGGAAAGGATATGTTGTGTCTTTATCTCAACAATAATGAAGATTCTAATATGTTTTTAGGTAAATCACTAAGATTAGGTGGCAGTAGAAAAATATACGAAAATAATGATCATTATTTTGGAGATTTATCCGCCATACTTATTGATAATTTACCAATTTGGGCTGAACTGATTAGTACACCAGGAAATGAAATTTCATTAATGGATAAATGGGATGAAAAAATTGATGCAATTATAAAAGGTACTTTACAAGAAGATGTTAGAAGTTTAGCTGGAGTTCCATCATGGATGTTAACATTAATGAATAAATTGTTAGAAACAACAGGGAAAAATTATATCGATGAAATTTGGCATAACCTTGAGGTTTACTTTCATGGAGGTGTAAGNTTTAAACCATATAGAAATGAATTTAATAATATAATTTCTAATAAAGATTTTAAATATTATGAAGTCTACAATGCTAGTGAAGGTTTTTTTGGCATTCAGGATTCTAATGATGCTAGAGATTTACTTTTAATGCTAGATTATGGTGTTTTTTATGAATTCATTGAAGTATCAGAGATGAAAAAAAGTGAAAAAATAATTGATTTGTCTCAAGTTCAGACTGGGGTAAATTATGCTATGTTGATTACAACCAATTCTGGGCTTTGGAGATATAAAATTGGTGATACAATTCAATTTACATCACTAAATCCATTCAGAATAATAATTTCTGGAAGGACTAAACATTTCATAAATGCATTTGGTGAAGAAGTTATTATAGACAATGTTGAAAAAGCTTTAGAAAAAGTCATAACTAAACACCAATGTAAAATTATTGATTATACTGTAGCACCAAGATTCATGAAGTCAGGTAAAAAAGGCAACCATGATTGGATTATCGAATTTTCTAAGGAGCCAAAAAGTATTAATGATTTTATGTCAGATTTGGATTTAAATATTCAACAAAACAATACAGATTATAAAGCAAAGAGATTTAAAAATATTACACTAGATAAACCAATTTTGCATATGGCTAGAGAGAATCTTTTTTATGATTGGTTAAAAAGTAAAAACAAGGTTGGAGGTCAAAATAAAATTCCGAGGTTGTCAAACGATAGAAAATTTTTTGATGAATTATTAAAAATCAATTAAACAGTTAGTTATAATAAAAAAATATTACAAAAAATTAATGTTTTTTTTAAATCGTCCTTTTTAAATTATGGAATTCTATTAAAGATTGATTGAATTGATTATTTTCGCCTTACATTAAAATTTACTGACTATGAAATCAATTTCTGAACTAAAATCCGAAGCACTTTCTTCTTTAAATGAAAAATGGGGAATTTCTGTTGGCTGTACTCTTATATTTTTTGTTATTAGCATAGCGTTAAGTTTAATTCCTTACATTGGGGACATTGCATCCATATTAGTATCCGGTGCTTTGTCTGTAGGATTATGTAATTTTTTTCTTTTAGTTTCTAAATCTGAAAATGTTGAAATAGATAATTTATTTGTAGCATTTAAATCAAAAGATTTATTTCTTTCATCTTTGGTTGCCTATTTGCTTTCCCTAGCTATTATTATTCCAACTGTAATAATATTTGGTGCGATTTGGGTTGCTCTATTTTTAGGTGACATTGAAAATTTATCTGATGTTATCCTTGGAGGTGTAAATTTTGAAGATTCTCCTTATTCATTGGATCCTAACTTTCTTAATGAGCATTCATCACCAATCTTTGATTCTGGAATTGTAACAGTTTTATTATCATTATTTATAATTGTTTTGGTTCCATTGATTATAGTTAGTCTGATATTATCACAGGTATTTTTTATTCTTGCAGATAAAAAAACATATTCTGGTCTGGAAGCAATAAAAATGAGTTGGAATTTAATGAAGAATAAAAAAACTAAATTATTTCTACTCCAATTAAGTTTTATTGGATGGGTTATTTTGTCAATACTTACTCTTTTTATAGGCTTTATTTTCCTTCAACCCTACATATATACTACTCTATCAAAATTTTATAAGGAACTAAATGATTAGTATAAAAGGACTGCATAAATCATATCAAATGGGAAGTAATTCTCTTCATGTTCTCAAAGGAATTGATTTTGAAGTAAATGAGGGAGAACTTGTAGCTATAATGGGATCTTCTGGATCTGGTAAATCAACACTTCTAAATATTATTGGAATGTTAGATAATTATGATAAAGGTTCATATGAACTGGACAATGTTGTAAT
>JGI24820J26691_1000641_pt1 | contig 10656 bp, 12 predicted proteins | sample METZYME_5_50m_FD_26691 | JGI IMG/M metagenome (IMG submission 26691) | reverse complement strand
CATAGAGATTAGCCCGTGGAGCCTTTTTAATTTCAGTCTCCATTTTCTCAATTGTTTGTGCTTCTATAATGCCGTTATTCCAAATCCATTCAACACCTTCCATTATCCCATTAACAAAAGCTCCAGGTGCGGATGGATCTTGCACGATATCTACCGCGTTAAGAATATAATCGTCATTGACGATCATGGCGCCATTACGCTGGCTCAAACTTCCCATACCACGAGTCGATACACCGAATGTAACTCCACCATCAAGTAAGCCTTTTACAACTTCTCCCATAGGGGTGTTCAGTATCGATGCCTCACCCACAATATCATTACCTTGGAATTCAAGTTTATTGATTTTGTGGGAAACTTTATCTAAATTAACGGTCGGACCTTCAGGGTGATTTAATTCACCTACTGCTCTACCTTTAGTAACTTGCTCATCGTTGTATTTACCGAGAGCCTTTTCCATGATAGGCATTGGATATATACGACCGTTTCGATTCTTCTTTTCTGCTTGTGCGAAAACACCTTGAATTTTATAATTTTTACTACCGTTCTTACCTTCGGTAATTAAAAATTCAATATCATTTTCTACAAACTCAGATATTAGTTTCATGTTTCTACCTTACTTATATTGTTTCATAAATTCGGTTATTGCCTTTTCAGCTTCTTTTTGAGATTTGTAAACATCAAGTCTATCACCATCTATGTAAGCAACAAATCCATTTCTTTCTTTATGTATTACTGCTTTGACACCTTTAATCTTTTTATTAAAGACCGCCCTACCTTCTGGCTTTCTACCTGCCAATTCTCTTAAATCTGAAAAAGTTTTCATGTTAACTATATTTATACATTTTAAGTTTTATACAGGATTACCTTCGACTTCTTCTTCTTCATCTTCGACTTCTTCTTCCTGCTCTTCATCTTCTATTTCTTCTTCAGCTTCTTCTTCATCAGCCTCAGTCTCAGCTTCACCATCTTCTTCAAAGTCTTCATCTTCTAATGGATCATCTTCATCTTCAGGCTCATCGTTATAAATTTGTCCTGCAAGTTTCATCTTAGTTTGATCTAATACATCTGTAAGTTTGGTAGTCATTACATTACCAAATACTTCATTTGCTTTATTATAATCNTGTGCCAATGAATGTTTCACTAAATCTTCAATAGTATCAACATTATCAGGCATTTGTTTTTCTTCTGACATTAAATCGCTCCTTGGTCATCTTCTGGTTCTTGCTGCTGTGCTGCAGCCATTTCACTATCCATTCTTTCGATTTCATCGTCATCAAAAAGAAGAATATTCTTTTGCACCCATTGTTTAGAGAAATATTCACCTACATAATTTTGTATCTGATCAAGTGTTTGTATTTTTTCTCTAAGTAATTCTGCTTCTTTTAATTCTGAAAAATGATTATCACGTGTATAATCTAAGTTAACTTCATTTTTCCATGAATGCCAATCTTCTTCGGTAATAATATTTTTCATTATGAGTTGTTTTTTAAGTATATCATAGAAGAAACTTGAAAACCGGTTTCTTAATCTATCAATAAACTTTTGAAACTTCAATTCATCTCGACTTATTTCAGTTGCTCTACCTAGTGAGAACTGTTGTTCTTGTTCTAATCTATTTAAAGGTACATTTAAAGATCTATATAATCTTTTTTGAAAATATAAAATATCNTCAATCTGACCTAAATTTTCTCCACCCGGCAGTGTAGATATTTCTGTTCCACGCCCACCTTCTCTTCGCGGTAGCCAAAAATCTTCCAACATTGACATATGTTTACGATCATCACGTATTTCACCGGTCTTTGCGTCGTAAACAAGTTTATTACGATACTTGGCCATAATATCTTTCATGTATTGTTCAGCTTTACCTCTCGGTAAGTTACCTACATCAATATAAAACATTCTTCTTTCTGGTGCTCTTGCCAACCTATAAATTACTAGCGAGTCTTCCATCATTCTCAACTGCGTAATAGGTTTAAGAGCTTTATGTAAAAAAGAAACTACTCGTTTTCTATGTTCATCAAGCAAACCTGATGTTACGTAACTAACAGAATCATCTGTTAATTTGATAGCACCTGATTGTGAACCTGGCTTTTCCTGGTATATGTAAAACTCATCTACTTTTTCAACCAGCTTGGCACCAGTAGCTGGATCAGTTTTTTTCTTGACTTGTTTTACTTTTCTTATTTTTGCAGAATCAATGTATCTTATCTCTTGTATACCGGCATTTAAGTTATTTTCATCAACTACTAAATGATGATAAAGTCTACCATCAATGTACCATCTTCTAAATATGTCATGCCCTAATTCTTTGAAATTTAACATGTTATATATGTTATCAAACTCATCCAACATTTGTCTTTTAATNGTGGCACTTACTGGAACGCGATCAACGTTCAAAGTGATTATGGGTTTCATATCACCTGAAGTAATTGCCTCATTTACAATATCTTCAATTGCAGCGTCTGCTTCTGGATGCATAGCAGATCCACGATATTTTAATATTAATTGTACATTATCTTTTGAATCATCACCTTCCATATTAATGTAATGTCCGTAGTGTGATCCATAAGATGGTGTACTTACATAACCGGCACCGTCATCATCACGCGGCGGAACAATAGACTTGATTGCTTTCTTGTCTTTCGTTCTCGTTATTTCAAAACCAAATATTTTTAGTGTACCGTCAGCCATAATAATTCCTTTAAGTTATAGGAGAGCGTTTGCTCTCCTATTATTTATTACTTAAGTTGTAGTGTTAGTCTCATAGTATTGATAAGCAAATGTTACAGTAAATCTTTCGATTTCATCATTTGTACCATAGTTCAAATCTATTGGTGACATATCTTGTGGATATGCACCTCTGAACGTATACTTTTTGAGAGCATCACCTGATCGATCAAGTTGCTCAACTAACAGATCTGCTTCATATGCAATCGGAGTTGTAAGTCCGGTATTTGCTGTATGAGCATTAATACCATTCATCCATCTCTCCATTGGATCTCTTATTGCAAAATCTGTGTCATTGATAATTGTAACAGTCCAGACATCAAATGTTCTGTCACCGGCCATTTTTAATTGTCTACCTCTGAAAGGTACTATTATCTGGCCAAGTGTTGATCCCGGCAACTGAGCTGTTTCACAAAGGAAAGATGTCAGTTCTGGATCACCATTTGCATAACCCGGAAAGTTGATTGTAGCTTTGAAGAGGTTAGGTCTTGCCCCGCCGCCTCTTAGCTTTGATTTAAAATCATCTACGCCTAATACTGCCATGTCTTACCTCCTTAAACCGTTCCGACGACTTCTTCGAAGTCAACGCCAGTTCTTACGGCTACAAAGTTCAGTGTGACAAAGTTGATAGATCTAGCAGGCTTAATGAATATGTCTGCTCTAAATTCATTTCTATCAATCACTGCCGCAGTATTATTAGTAGCATCTGCTACCACTCTGAAGTCTGTGATACCACGTCTACCTTTTACTTCTCTAAGTACTGGTTCAATGATATTGACAAACTCAGCTCTTGTAAATTCATCGTTGAATTCAAAGAGTACTTGCTCAGCTGCTCTTGATATTGCTCTTTCTAATGTTAAGAATAATCTTCTTACATTAATTCTATCAAATGCAGATGCTCTTCTGAGTCCGGTTTTATCACCGAATAATATGACACCAGCTCCCGGTATATTAGCAATAGGGTTTACACTTGCCTTGTATAAAGTGTCTCTTTGACCTTTTGTTGGTGTGTAAGCCAGTGCTGTTATTCCAAGATACTGACCTCGTCTAGAACCTGCTGGCGAGAACCAAGAAGCTCTGTTTAAGTCAGTTGCTGCCATAAGTCCAGCTGTAGAAGAAGCTGCCGGTATTGTTATGAATTGGTCGTTAAACTTATCATATGTCTTTAAAAAGTTTCCATCATTGAAAAGATATGATGACTTTGTAAATGTATCTGCAGTTGCAACTACGTTTGTTACAATGTCAGAAGCATTTGTTAGTCCTACCACATCATCTCTAGCAGGAGAAGCTACAACAACACAGTCTTTTCTTAAATTTTGTGCGGTTGCAATCAAGTCATTTACAACTGTTGTTTGATTAGCAGTTGTTGCCATTGAAGGCGCGATTAAGAAATCAATTTCGACTTGATCTTTATCTTCAAAGAGATCATAACCGGTTAAGAACTCTGTAGTTCCTATAGCTGTACAGTCAGATCCATTTGAAAAGTTGAATATGAAAGGTCTATTAAATAAACCAGAACCTGTTGACAAGAAGTTATCACCACTGTCGAGTGCAACTCTTCCTGCTGTAGTTACGTTTGCTACTACTGCTGAGTCAAAACCTGCCATATGAACATATTCTGATCTTTCGTTAATTACGTCTTTAACGTAAATAGAAGTTCCATCTTCAGCTTTTGCATCTTTTGCTAAAGACAAGAATGAATATCTTTCAAGTACTGAACCTTTTGTACCTGTAAATTTTCCGTCTTTATCAACAACAACAGCATGTACTTCATCGTTTGTACCATTCTTTTTAGTTAAATAAGTTGATGTTTCCGGCTTTGCATCAAACTCATTCTTATACACCCAATTTGTAAAGGCGTCTGAGTCTGCATGACACATTTGTACTTGTAGATCGTTACCAAGTGATCCTGGGAATCTACCGATAAATGTATGACCAGCTGCTGTTAATGTAGAAGCTTGTGCTTCAAAATCTTCTTCGTTTTTTACTATTGCTGCAGTTAACGATGCGCCAGCACTATCTGATGATATTGATATTGCATTGTCTGCGTCTGCATCAATTGTTCTAACTACTTGGAGTGTGCTTGAGTAGCGTAGAAAATATGATGCTGAATGAAAGTCTATTGTGGTTGCCGAGTCTGGTGCTGCAAACTTTTCTACTAATTCTGTTTCATTAGCTACTAAAGTTCTTTTAAGAGCCGGTCCCCACCTAAAGTTACCTACGATTGCGCCTGTAGTTGACTGGACATTAGGCACTCCTCCAGTCAAGTCTATTTCTTTAACGACAACCGCCGGTGATTCCGATGGTGAAAATAGTGCCATTTTATTTTTCCTTACTTTTAATTACGAGTTTCATAATACGATTGTTCAATTATATCTTATTTATAATATTACAGATCTCTATCATACTCTATCTGCCAAGGGTCATCTTGTGACTCAATTNTTTTAATGTGTTCACTTCCATCATCAATAAATCCGAAAGGAACAATATCTTCTTGTATTTCTTTCATTTTTTGATTAAAAATTATATCTTTTATGTTAATGTCAGTTAAATTTGAAAAGTATGCTGATGAAACAAAATAACCGAATAAGACTAAATTCATAACTAAATCATCATTATTACCTACAGATGCTTGAAAAGTTTGTCCTTTTGCTTCAAATGTAGATATTTCTAATATTGTTTGTTCATCAACTACTGTTAGTTTATTATTTTCAAGTAGATCTTTTAATGCACTACAACCTAATCTTTTTGATCTACGATTTATTTCAATACCAATAGCATTTGCTTTTACTGCAGATTCAACGTGAACATTTTCATATTCTAAATCATAATATAAACCATTACAAACCACCGATCCTTGATCATTTGATTCAACAATGCAATAAGCTTTGTTGTAGACCATCGCATACTTATATATAATATTAGGGAAGAGTAACGGAGAGATAGTGTTGTTGCGGTAAACAGCAACCTGTTCAAACGGGCGAGTGCTAATATCGATTAATGAAAAAGATGAATAGTCCTGTCCTCTTCCCTTTGAAACGTCTGCAACTAAAATATATTCATGTTTTAAAACCGGCTCTTTATAAATCAACATATCGCCGCCTTCAAGGTTTCTAATAGTNGGTGATGCTCGTAAATCTAAAAGTGTTTGTGCATTAATTAAAGTATCGCCGGTACCAAAAAACGTATTTCCAAATTCTTGATCAAACTGCACTTGTGAAGTATTATTAATCGTTTCTTGTTTCCATTCTTCATTTCTCCCAGGTACATCGTGCCAATCTACCCTAAAGTTGCTATATTCATTTACTCCTTGTACTGATCCTTCCCATATTTTATGAAATGTATTACCTATACCATTTGCAGTTGAAGTAACTATAATTTTAGTATCTGTACCTGATGATATAACCGGATAAGTAGAAGTATAAAACTCTGCTGCTCTTTCAACAAATGCAAACTCATCTAAGTAAAGTAGGTTAATAGATAAACCACGAATTGATTGGCCAGACGTAGCAGCAGCGATAATACGACTGTTATTACTAAAATCAATGTTAGATTTATTGAGAGCTTTAACACCCGGCTGAAGAAAGAAAGGAATATTNTCAAGCATGATCGTAATCCTTGCCAACATTTCTCTGGCCGTTGCACCTTTGTTTGCAAGTATTGCAATTGATTTTTCTGGTTGAAAGAGTGCAAACCATAATAAGTATCCACAGGCCGATATAGATTTACCTGATTGTCTGCACGCAAGTACAACATTAAATCTGTTTTCGCTAAATTGTTGAAACATCTTTTTTTGATAAGGATATAATTTAAAAGGAACCAGTCCTTTATCGAGTGATATAATTTTTGCATATTTTTCTATAAAGTANATTGGGCTTTTCATGCATAAAGCATATTCTTGAACTTCATCTTTAGTCCAAGGTTGGGTTATCCCATCTTTTTTTATATTAGGATTGCCTAGATAGTTTTCATTTTGATTTTGGTGTAACATTAACTAGGTCCGTTTCATTCTTAAGTATTTTTTGTAATTCAGCAGTTGACCCAACAAAAAGATTATTTGTAGTTTTAGCAATGTTTTTAATTTCTTCTTTTCTATCTAAGTCTTTTTTCTTTTTATTTAAATCCATTAATCTATCATTCACATCAGAAATATTTTTTATCATACCTGATAAAACTTCAAATGCGCGTGGATGCTCACTTTCACGAGCAACTTCAATCATCAACTCAAGACTTTGTTTACCTTTTTCCACAAGTTCGTAATAAGTATCGCGTGAATACTTATAATCATTATCTACATTTTTTTCTTCCGGTGGAAAAAATTGTTTTATATCTTTGTCACTCATCTAACTTTACCAGTGCTCGATTTTTTATATGTTCTTCTTCAATGTCTTGTTTCGATTGACCGTGATATTTTACTGCATGATGTTCATCAATCATCTTTTGATTTATATTAGTTTTGAAAGTCCATAACTCACCGAGTATTCTACCAAATTTCCCTTTAGCATCTTTATGTGTTTTAATAGTAAGTTCACCTGCTCCAGTCCATTTAACTAGAAAAGCTTTTGCCGCTAATCCATATTTTTTTTCTTCTAAGTCACGAGTTCTTGACTCTGGAGTATCAATTCCGTAGAGTCTTATTCTTTGTTTTCTTAGCCATACACCAAAACCTAAATCAATGTCAACATCAACGGTATCGCCATCAATCACTCTAAGTAATTTACATCTATATTCAAACATTATGCGCTATCCACTATTGTTGTTGTGAAACCAAAATCGCTATCAGCCAAGCCAATTACACTTGTAGGGTTAGGTGCCACTGTTATTGTTTGTAATCCTATATCAGAATCATTTAATCCAGAATTAATATTAAATACTTTTGCAACACTACTACGAATAACGTTAGTGTCAGCGATTGGACCATGAAAACTTAACTTCATTTCGAAGTCCATACTGTAAATTATTGTTCTTCTTTGTTCCATAGCTCCTTCAAAGTCATCACTAAAAGAAACACCTTGTATTATTATNGGTATGTCTTCTACATATGATGGAAACTCAGTAGCAAAAGGTTTTATGGTTAAAGCATATTGTGGATTAAATGTTGGTAGTATTTGTTCCACAATCTGTAATGCATCATCTTGTGATTTTGCATATGCATTCAATTGAAAATTTATTGAATAAGGAACAGGTGTAAAAAATTTTTGTCTCTTATTTACATTTGCATCAGATGCAGTTGTGTTGAATGTAGACATCTTAGCGAGTTGTCTGGTAGCATCATAAGCAATAGATGTTATTTCAAATGACATCCGCGGCAATTTGATTGCAACCTTAGTATCATCATTTAAATCTGGATTTTCTCTTACTCTTTCAAGAAATTTTTGTTTTGGTGCATAAGACAATGGAACTTTTACTTGACTAATTACTGCACCAGATGAATTCTTACGAATAACATATATGTTATTAAACAGTCTACCAAATAATGCAACTGCTTTCTTAGTTTTTTCGTGATAAAAGTGTCCACCAAACATTAGTTATTACTCGCATCGCCAAATGGATTATTTTCCGTAAAGTCAATGAAATCTGTGCCTGAAGTAAAATCTGTATTTTGTTCATTTTGTGACAATTGATTATCTTCAACTACTAAATTAATTACACCACCTGCACCAGTTTTTAATCCAAAAACTTTCTTACCTACTGTAAATGCATGGAACTTACCGTCATCTGCACCTGCATGTATCAAGTGAATCTTATCATCGGAGTCTGAATATTTGGCAACTTCAGCTCTCATTATTGTGTCACCACTTGGACTCGTAATTGTTTCACCAATTTGAAATTGTGTTGGCGCTGGTGAAGCAAACGTAATAGTTGGATTATTAGTATAACCTGTACCAGCATTTGTTATTGTGAGACTATTAACTTCACCACTGTTACTATCAACAGTTGATGTAATAACAGCACCTACACCAGTTGAATCTGAAATTAATACTTGTGGTGCTACAAAGTAATTATTACCACTATCAACAATTGTGACTGTTGAAAGTTGTCCACCAACTACAGTTACACTTGCTTCTGCACTATCACGTACATTATCTAGTGTAAGGATGTATTTGTATGCATATCTTCTTTCAATATCATCTATATCATCTATGCCTGTATCTAAATCTTCTCCAGTGTATTCGAATAGTTGACACCTCAACTTATAAACAGGCAAGTTACTTAATTGATAAAAAGGCATCTCATGCTCAACATGAGATATTTGAAATAAAGATTTTGATAAAGGTAAATAAATTAAGTCTCCTTCTGAAGGTCTTACAGAAGTTATTTCATTATCATATCTTTGTACAGTTTGTTCCCATCTCTTTCTTGCAACAACAAAAGTTGCTTCATCTCTTATCTCTACACCAAATCTTGTAAATAAGTCACCTTCACCTTCAAATCCTTCGGTGTTTTCAATATACATTTCTATTACGTGTGAAGAGTTGAAGCTTGATTCCGGATCATCACCTAGAATTTTATCTTCATTGACGAGATCACGAGGCAAGTAAAACACGTCTTGCCCATACATTTTAAGAGATTCTATTACAATGTCTTCGTATAGGTTCTGTTCTGACTTTACCTTTTGACTGAAATATAAATTTGTTGCCATGTCATCCTACAAAAAAGTCTGGTGGAAGTTCTTGTTCTAGCCTCATGCTTTCTCTTAATCTTTCGATTTCGCCTGTAGCATCATCATATATTTGTCTTCCATTTAAAACGACTCCTCCTGGTAACTGCATTCCGTCAAATTTAATTAAATTAGTACCCCACTGCTGTTTTATGAGTGCAGTAGTGTACTCTTTTATAAAAATGTCATTGAATACTGAAGTGTGCGTAGTTGGATCCACAATAGTGTAAACCTCTGCGAGTAAAAAATCACCAGCTTTTATATCTTTATCGGCAAAGTCTCCAAATATATAAAGCCTGTTTTGTCTTCTTGCAAACTGTGTTTGTGGATGTCCATTAAGTTTCATGTCGAGCAACGACAAGTATTGTTGCATTTGTTCGTAATACGCCAAATCACCTGCAAAATTCATTAAGTCCGCAATATCATTTAGCATCATCTGATATTTAATATCAAAAAAGTTTCGACTGGTGTTGAAAGAACTAGTTAAAGGAAGTAGTCTTGAAACAAATAAGATATTAGATGCAATAGGTATGAATTCATTAGACACATCGTCTGCTGTAACTTCGTGTTTTAAGAATGTACGTACTGTGGCATCAGAATGATACTCTTGATAATATTGTAACGCTTCATCAACTCGATCTTCAAGTTGATCTTCATCTACGTTAACTTCTATTACAGGCTCGCCTAAGCGTCTTTTGCAATAATCAATTAATGTTGCACGTGATGTAGGAACTGCCATTTTAAATCCTTTATTTTAGACTATTTATACGGGCTCGTTCCTAAAAGACTCTCATCCCATGCAGCTTTTAACTTATCAATAGTGTCTGCGCTACTAATTGCTGATGCTTGTGGTGCATTTCTTAAGCTGATCTTCTTAGTTTGACTCGCAACTCTTGCATCTGAGTCAGCAACTTCTAAAGCTTTCATGAATGCAACATCTTCCGCTTCAAGTAATGGTGTTCTTACTTCTCTTATTTTATCTTTAAATATTACTTTTGCCGCAGTAATGTCTTCTGTGATAGCGGCCTGTGCACTATCGAAAACCCATGCATTTCTGAAATGTCTATCAGATGGCATAGTTGATGGAGTTGCAGCAATCACTCCATTTTTATCTTGTATCATTGTAGTCATTATTTTCTCCTATGCTACTAGTTCTTGATTTATTTTCCAAGCATTTCGCCACGTTCTGTGACTTGGCAAATTTTGCTTTTTACAAATAATAAGTCTTCTACGATTAGACTTATCATAATCTTTCCACACTCTTTGTG
>JGI24820J26691_1000640_pt1 | contig 10657 bp, 9 predicted proteins | sample METZYME_5_50m_FD_26691 | JGI IMG/M metagenome (IMG submission 26691) | reverse complement strand
ATGTTTGAATGTCGGTACATTTCTAGAGATTCAGCTCCTCTTATACATCGCTTACACAAACAAGTATGAATTTTGTATGGGATGGAAACTACGGACCACTTTCTCAGAGTATGATTACCTGACTTCCGATTTCGACCAGACCTTCCTCTATAACTGAAGCGGACCACCGAGACCAACCCATTTCTAGCTCGTGATCGATTCGAGAAAACGCACCATCGATGAATGACTTCCCAATTTTACTGCAGGGGGCTGTTGGCTCACTAAGTTCGATCATTGCCTCTCCAACCATCATCCGAGTTCCCGCTTCTAAGGTTGGCCAATCTATACCTTCGATGGTTATATTTTCCCCAGTGGTACCAACATCAATGGTGTGCCCTTCACCCTTTAATTTCTTAATTTGCTCCAATGAAAACAAAGTGACTGCGCGGGTCCCAATGCCATTGTTCTTCTCCATTCTGAATCGGTTGTAATCTCCCTTCACGCCAGCAAAAAGAATCTCGGCCCTGTCAATAGGTAACTTAGGAACTCCCCCCTCTGAACTAATGTTGATGGAATGTACGACAGCACACATCTATATTCACCCAGTGGCCAGTATATCAAAAATTAATCTCAATTTCGAGCCGATTTACCATTTCCAAATATCGTCCTTTGAGGTCATCATCTGGCTGAGTCATAACATGCTTCCAATATCTCCAAGCCGCTATCGAAAGTGTAGCATATCTGTGAAGTGCAGGTAAGGCTAACTTCTCATCCTGAGATATTGGACGAACCGATTCATAGCCTTCCANTAATGCATTCCACCGCTCATGAATGACCTCCTTTCCGTCCCAACCAAATCCGACGAAAGCCATCATTAGATCAAATGCACAAGGGCCGATGAAAGCCTCTTCCAAGTCAAGAATCGCCGCAACTGAACCATCTCCAATGACATTATCTGGAAACAGATCGCCATGCAAAATTCCCTGTGGTAAATTCGCTGGAATTTGGTTGCGCAAACTCTCAGATTCTTTCTTCAAAGAGATTAGAAAATCAGACCAAGAGTTTCTATCGTCTGCTATTTCGAACATTTCGTCGAAAAGAGCCCACCCCATTCTGTACTCATCTGGGAAACAATCTGCAGTTGGGATTTGTTGGAGTCGGGCTAATGTTTGTCCAAGACTCTTCAAAGATTCCTCGTCAGTACCCAACATACCACCTTCAACGAATGGCAGTATAGTCCAGGCCATCCCTTCCTTTTCAACGACTAACTCACCATCGTGAAATTCGATTGGTACGGCGGTAGGTATGCCATGTCCATCGAGGTGACAATGTCTAGCCACAACACGCCTTACTTCCTCAATCGTATTTGCATTCCATACTTTTAGAACCACTTTGGAAGCGTCAGTTAGAGTTAGGAGAATGTTGGTATTATCCCAACCTCCTTGTAATATTTCCATCGAGTCGACACTCGGAAGCCCCGCCTGATTCAACAGTTCATTTGCCTCCTCAAGGCCCACATCAACTCGTCGCATTTCATTCACCAATTCCGCTCAGTACATCGTTTAGATATTCTAGAGTCATATCGATGTCCTGTCTTGTAAGTACCATTGGCGGCTTGATTTTGATGACATTATGGTGCGGTCCATCGGTACTCAACAATACTCCCAAATCTCTCATCTCGCGAACCACTCTTTCAGCCTCTTCGGCATTCGGCTCTAATGTAATCCGGTCGTGAACAAACTCAATTCCGATGAAGAGACCCCTTCCTCTAACATCTCCAATTGCCGGATAGGATTCTTTCAGTTTACGAAGCCCATTCAAGAAATATTCACCATACTCTTTCGCCTGCTCCTGCAAACCTTCATCTTCAATTACGTCGAGTACTGCATTGCCAATTGCGCAAGAGACAGGATTACCTCCGGTAGAACTGAACCATTCCATCTCTCCGAGAGAAGAAGCAATCTCCTGAGTGGTGAATACTGCAGCCATAGGATGACCATTACCTATCGATTTACCAAGAACAACAATATCCGGAACAACATCTTGGGATTCGAAGGCCCACATATGAGTTCCAAACCGGCCAAAGCCGACTTGCACCTCGTCCACAATCAGCAGACCACCAGCCTCCTTAATGTATGTCTGAGCCAGTTTTAGATAACCATCAGGCAGTGGAATTTGACCTGCGCATGAAAGCATAGGCTCAATCAGAAATCCAGCGACATTTCCAGCATCAGAGATTACTTCCTGCATCTCTTGATCGTAATCGACACCCGCCCTTCGATATTCATCTGGAACAGGAACAACGTGTACCCAAGGCTCTGCAACTCCTTTACCACCCGGTCCAAGAAATTTGTACGGGCTCAATTGGACGAGCATACTGGTGTTGCCGTGATATCCTCCATCGGNTACCANCATGTCGTGATTTCCNGTATGGGCTCTAGCCAAGCGGATAGCCANCTCGTTTGCCTCACTTCCAGAATTGACCATGAAACCAACATCAAGNCCNTCAGGTAGAGTACTCGCCAATCTCGAAATATAGTCGGTTAAACCATCGTATATGTAGCGAGTATTTGTGCTAAGAATTTCCATTTGTTTTTGACCTGCTGCAACCACTTTTGGATGACAATGGCCTACATGACAGACGTTGTTTACAAGATCAAGATACCTAGTTCCATCACTTGAATAGAGATACTGCATTTCTCCTTTTAGGATGTGAAGTGGTTTGCCATGTCCGATAGACAAGGAGTTGCTGATGTGTTGATTTCGCGCATCAAGCAATTCGCTCAAATCAGTCATGTTTCCAGTCTCATTCTTCTAATTAATTTCACAGTAAAGGCCGTAACTTGTCAACCAGCCTTTGGGCGTGACGTTCCGGTGTCAATCCTAATTCCTCAATTCTCTCAAGCCCAGCCGCCGCCCAATTCGCGCGAGTTTCTTGCTCTTGGGCTTGCTCAAGTGCAGCCTTCCACGAGGCGAAATCTCCACGCTGAATCAATCGTCCATTCGTACCATCGACAACGGTTTCTCGGTAACCACCCTCGTTAACGAAAATTGGAGGAGTGCCCAAGGCCATGGCTTCGATGGGAGTCAGCCCGAATGCCTCACCATGAGCCAAACCAACAACTGCAACCGAGTTTCGCATTACCGACCGCATGGCTTCTGAGGACAGACCAGACAAGGCCATTACAACAACTCCATTTTTCTTTCCATAGGCTTGCAGTTGCTCTATTTCTTCTGCAGAACCACCACCTATTACAACAAGATTTAGATTACTTCCAGAAAGGTGCTGAACAGTCTCATAGGTGCCTTTGAAGCGAGATATCCTACCAATGGTTGCGACATATGGCCCTAGGATACTTACCCCTGTAGATTCAAAACTCGACGACTCCCCAGAACTCGGCTGACGTGGAAATTCCGACAGATCAACAGAAGGATGCAAAACTCCTCCTTCTATGCCGTAAATTCTCTTGAGATTGGATGCGGAAAAAGCCGAGTTTGCACTTACAATCCAATTGTCGTTATTTGCGAACTTACGAAATGAAGCCTCTATTCGAGCCCGCTGACGAGTTTGTAAGATATGCAGAAGTTTTGGCCTCCATCCTCCACTACCATCGGGCTTCAGATGACTTACATCATCGTGAATACCTGGCTTTGATTCAAGGAAATGCAAATGCATCGGCTTGTCAGATGGAACTAGACTTGGGAACTCCATCGAACCATTACCACCAGTTAGGTGAATAGCATCAGCCCATTGAATCGCTTCTCTGGCTTCCTCAAACCTATGCCATTCAGCCGCAGCACTACGTTCCTGGCCAGCCGTAATCTCATTCCAAATCCCTCCTTCAGCTTGCCATTGCTGTTCTGGGCATAGGACTTCAATTCCCATCGATTCAATCAGAGTTTTTTGTGAATCTCGTAAATTAAGACAGAGAAATTTCACCTCAAAATGCTCTGAAATTGCTGGTAAATTACGAAGCAAATCACGAGCTGCGCCACCATAGACAGTCATTGCTGCCTTGACAACAAGTAACCTCGTCTTGTCTCCGCCCACGCTGTCCCGTCGGACCGGCTCGCTATGTCTGCATCGGTGAGAAGGTCCCGATGGGTTTCAAATCAATGCGGCAGGCTCGATAGAGTGATGGGTGAGGTCCCATGGCACCTTTCTTGCGTTCGTTGCGGCGAGACTTACGCAGGTCTCGAGCTGCGATATCGATGCGATTGTTCGGGCACCCTAGATGTAATCCACGATTTATCTCAATGTGATTTAACCCGTGAAATTCTTGACGCGAGATTATCCTCAAAAGACCCGCTTGACCGCTCTGGAGTTTGGCGATTTCGCGAACTAATCCTACCTTTGGGAGACGAGAAACTGCAGGAGATTGCGGCGGCCCGAGGCGAAGGCTCGACAAACCTCTACAATGCCAGCGAAATAGGTCTAGAAGTTGGAGTCGAAGACCTTTGGTTGAAGCATGAAGGAGAGAACCCAACAGGTTCCTTCAAGGATCGCGGGATGACTGTCGGAATCACTGTCGCTAAACTCCTCGAAATGAACGCAGTTGCTTGTGCTTCAACCGGAAATACATCCGCTTCAATGGCTTCCTATGCAGCGATTTCAGGCATGGATGGATTAATTTTCATCCCTGAAGGAAAGATTGCCTTCGGCAAATTAAGTCAGGCCCTTGCATATGGCGCAAAGACTATCCAAATAGAAGGCGACTTCGACGATGCCATGGCCTTAGTTCAGGAGGTGTGCGACAGTGAGGGAATAAGTGAGGGAATATACCTCCTGAATTCAATAAATCCATTCCGAATCGAAGGCCAAAAAGCAATCGGAATGGAAATCATGCAAGACCTTGACTGGCAGGTTCCAGATTGGATAGTGCTGCCAGGCGGCAATCTCGGAAACAACACAGCCATTGCCAAGGGATTGTTGGAACTTCATGAGATAGGAATTATCGATCAATTACCACGCATTGCTGTCGTTCAGGCAGCAGGAGCAAATCCCCTCTATACAGCTTGGTCAGAAGGAACAGATATTCAACCGGTAAAGGCCGAAACAATTGCAACCGCAATCAAGATTGGGAATCCAGTTTCGTGGCGTAAATCAATGCGGGGAATTACCGCATTGGATGGAATAGTGACAGAAGTAACCGACGATCAAATCATGGATGCAAAGGCGATAGTCGATGCAGCAGGAATTGGTGCAGAACCGGCAAGCTGCGCTACAGTAGCGGGAATTAGAAGACTCGTTCAAGAGGGCGTAATTGACCCTCAGCAGCGTGTTGTAGGTATGCTTACTGGTAATCTATTGAAGGACCCTGATATAGTGGTCAATTATCACATGGGAGATTTAGAGGGAATCGAATCTCAAAGAGCAAACGCTCCGATATCCGCGCCAGCAGATATAGATGAAATTAGANGAATAATCCGTCAGTGAACATACCGTTGATTGAAGAACATAAGGCGACTCGGGTGTAACATGGTAGACCTCGCCTCAATGCTTTTCGGAGACTTCCAAGATAGCATAGTTGCAACTTTCGGAGACACTATCGGTTGGGTAGTTGGACACGCATTGATTGTCGGGCTTGTGGCATTGGTTTGGTACACTTGGATAGGTCGAGAGCATATCCGCACACAGTCTGGTTGGGGCATGCCAGAAATCAGAGATGCCGCCACAATAATTGCCGTAACAATGGCTCAGTACATCGTTTATACAAGCAACCTAGATTATCCTGATGTCCCTGCGCTAGCAGTTGCATTTTCCGCTACCATGTTCGCGCGCTGGTGTGTAAACGTCCTCAATTGAGTAGACGACTTATCCCCCAACGGTGAAAGGCCGCTGGCTCACTGTCTCATCCATGGCGGCCTTCGGCGACCATCCTCCGCTTCCTGATTCATTGGAGTCATTGTTAGCCGATGAGACTGCATCAACTGTATTTCTCAAGGCTGACTGCCCACCTCGAGTAAAGGCTGGTCACATCAGTCAATTGAGATTGGAAGAAGTAGAGGGCGATGTTTGGGACAAGCCGATGTTAGAATCACTTGCAGAGGACTTGGCCTCGGTTGTTGAGCAGAATGATGCTCGCTCGGATTGCTTCATTGAGATCGAGCGTGAAGGCTGTAGAATTATGCAAATCGGAGACCTGCGTGTAACCTGCGCATGGCCACCATTCTCAGAAGCATGGGAGATCACAGTGGTCAGACCTGTAGCCCACCTCAAACTCAGTGATTACGAATTGAATGACGAATTGATTCGACGTCTTTCAGACCATCACCGGGGGGTATTCGTCGTTGGAAAGCCAGGAAGTGGAAAGACAACCTTCGCCCAAGCAATAGCAGCACACCTCGATGAATCGGTTGGGGCGATGGTCAAGACCATGGAAGCACCTAGGGATTTGCAAGTCCCACAGAGAGTTACTCAATACGCACCTCTAGAAGGAAATTTAGAGAAAACCGCAGAGGTGATTTTCCTAGTTCGACCCGACTTCGTAATTTTTGATGAGGTTCGAAGAGCAAGAGATTTCGAGATATTTGGCGATGTACGCCTCGCAGGTGTCGGACTGCTCGGCGTAACACACGCAAACAGTGCATTGGAAGCCATCCAACGCCTTGTTGGAAAGGTCGAATTAGGACTAATTTCACAAGTTCTGGATACTGTAATCAACATCGAGAAGGGGAAGGTAAACGAAGTTCTTGAACTGAAGATGGTTGTTCGTGCACCTACTGGAATGGAATCAGATCTCAGTCGTCCGGTAATTGAAATCAAGCGATTCCCAAGCGGTGAATTGACTCACGAAATGTTCGCCTTCGGCTCTGAAATTGCAGTCGTTCCAGTTAGTGGCGGAAGCGGAGAAGGCGGTAGCCCCGCTTGGAGACTCGCCGCTGAGGAGTTGAAGCGAGAAGCATCTCGACTCACTGGAATATCCGTCTTGCATGCCAAATTCCTAACCGATTCATCGGCAGATATCTTCGTTGACGATTCCGCAGTTGGCGCAATGGTTGGTCCAGGAGGGGATGGCATTCGCCAATTGGAGAAAGATATGGGTAAAATCAAACTCAACGTTAAGTCAGTAACCGAGTTACCAAGAGCCCTTCGAAAGAGGGTGGAGAAAGAGTCCTGGGGAGCAGGAGACTTGGAAGACTGGCGCAGTCGTTCTGGCCGCCAGTGGGAACACACTGGAAAGAAGCGTAAAGGTGGAAGAAAGGGTAAACGCGGTCGTCGTTGAGTTCGCAAGGGTTCATGACGCCCTCATCGGTCGNCGACCCAATGAGTGAGGGTGAAGGCAAGCCCCCTGTGGTTGTTGTTAGCGATTCAACTAACATCACCAGTGGAACGGAAGTTCAAGAGAAGCTCATCGCCGCAGCACGTGTATTTTCCAACTTACTGAAGCCAACTTATGGCCCTCGAGGGCTAGACAAAATGCTCTACAAAACAGACGGCTCAACCGCCGTAACAAACGACGGAGCAAAGATCGTAGCTGAATTGATGGTCAAACATCCTGCTGCAAAAATGATGGTCGCCATGGGTAATACTCAGGAGGAAGCATGTGGCGACGGGGTAACAACTGCAATGATGCTCTGTGGAGCTCTATTGGAAGAGGCAAACAACCTACTCGCCAAGGGACTACACCCACTGACACTAGTTGATGGATACCGGACTTCGATGGAAGTTGCATCTCAACAAATGGATGCAGATGCAGTAGAAGTCGACGATGCTCGACTCATTGGAGTAGCACAAACCGCTCTGACTGGAAAGGGCACAGAAGCTGCACTCGATGTCTTCGCGCCGATGGTACGAGACGCACTTACCGCCGTTGAACCAAATGTCGAGCAAGCCGGTGCAGAACATATTGCAATGTACAAAATGGCCAAAGGCGGCCTCCGAGATAGTCATCTAATTCGTGGAATAGCAATCCGCCGTCGTGTCCAGATGGATAACTTCCCGAATAATCTGAAGAACGCAAAAACCGCTGTACTCGGCGGCGATATAAAGATTCGAAAAATGACTCGTGACGCCGAGATTCAGATTACATCAGCGGAACAATTGGATGGATTTGTAGAGGCGGAATCAGCCCGCAAACAAGAGTTAGCACAATCCCTAATCGATAGCGGAGCCAGCTTGATTCTTGCAGGTGGAGAAATCGACAGAGATATCCTGCATGACTTAGCAGACGCTGGAATTCTTACTGTATCCGATCTTGACGAATCTGAACTCGATAATGCAGCCGCTGCAACCGGCGCCACAATCATCGATTCCATTATCGATATTGAAGCAAGAGACCTTGGAGTTGCTGGAAGCGTTCAGTGGGAGCGCCGGCAAGCGACAGATCAAGTCGAAGACGTAATTATCATCGACGACTGCAAAACACCCGCTGCAGTTACGCTTGCAATTGGCGGGGCCGGAGATACTGCAACTGAGGAGATTATTCGTGGGCTTCATGATGCCTTGAGAGCCACTAGTATCGCGCTCGAAGAAGGGCAACTGCTAGCCGGTGGGGGGGCGACCCATGCAAGAATTGCAAATGCCGTTAGGAAGGCAAGCGAATCAGAACCAGGACGCGCTCGATTAGCAATGGATGCCTTTGCACGGGCTGTGGAGACCGTACCTGCAACACTAGCTGACAACTCAGGAAAGGACTCTCTTGATGCAGTTCTAGAGATGCGTGCAGCAGCACGTGAAGATTCTGATACACCACAGGGAGTTAGGGCCGATGGAGAAGTGGGAGAAGTCTCAGGAGTTTGGCACCCAAGGGCTGTTATCGAGGACGGTTTGGAGTCTTCAGTTGAAACCGCCATGAGTATGCTAAGGATTGACCAAGTCATCTCGGCAAGAGGCGATTAAACCCAATCCAATACGGACCATTCAAACGCAACTCGCCCTGGGCGAAGTTATGTCTGATGAGGGACAACGGCCTCCGTTGCTCATTCTCTTCCTTGTTGTTCTAATCGACATGATCGGATTCACTCTTGTAATTCCTTTCTTGACTTATTTTGTACAGGACCTAGCCGAGGCAGATGGCTTCATCGATATGGCAACAAGAGATTGGTGGGTTGGAATCGTTCTAGCATCTTACACACTCGGACAATTCCTCTTCACACCCTTACTAGGGGCTCTTTCAGACCGAGTTGGCCGAAGACCGATTTTGATGTTCGGATTAGTCTGCAATACTATTTTCCTAATTGCATTTGGACTAGCATCAGCCCTTTGGATGGCTATTGCAGTACGCTTCTTGGCTGGAGCAGGCAATGGAAACATCGCTGTAACCCGCGCCTACATTGGTGATATCAGCACTAGAGAACAGCTACCAGGAAGGATGGGGATGATTGGAGCCTCATTTGGTTTAGGATTCATGATAGGGCCATTTGTAGGCGGAGTCCTAACGGATCCAGCAAACGCATTTGGTGGTCCATTTGACACAGAATGGTGGGCAGCACACCCTTATTTTCTCCCATGTTTAACAGCAGCCTTGCTCTCTGCAATCTCGTTCATATTGGCAATACGAATGCTTCCTGAAAGCCTTCCATCAGAAAAGAGAGAGAGAAAATCCGATGAAGAAAAGGGACTGAAGCAAGTTCTTCGAAACTTAGTCAGCGTTCGTGATCTATCTCCAAATGTGAGAAGGCTCGTATTGGTCAATGCTACCTTCCTACTTGCTTTCACCATGATGCATGCTACATTCATTCTGTTCACAGCCATGTCGGTTGAGGATGGCGGACTAGGGTATGATGAGAGGATGAATGGTTACATCTTCGCCTACGTTGGACTGATGGGCGCGATTGTCCAAGGTGGCTTAATCCGGCCTCTAACCAAGAGGTTCGATGTACGCCATTTGATGATAGTCGGCATCATTTTGACATCAATCGGCCTTGGATGGATACCGTACCTAGAACCCACACCTCTCGCAATTGGACTACTCGCTATGACCTTCATTGCAGCCGGTAACGGGTTATTCCAACCTTCGCAATCGACAATGATCACTACTGAGGCTAGGGCAATGGGACTAGATCTCGGAAGGGTAATGGGGGCACAGGAGGGATTCGGAGCGCTCTCACGAATCATTGGTCCAGTACTAGCCGCTTTCATCTGGTCAGCTACAGTTGAAGGTACAGGAATTTGGACATACCATACAGTATTCCGCGTTGCGGGCTTAATTGCAATTCTTAGTTTGTTAATTCAGTGGGGCATCAAGCGCACAGAGACTTACCATTCGGAGTCTGAATAGCGCTTCCGCGAACACTTCAAACCCAATGCTGCCACGCCGAGTTATGGTAGTACCTCGCGCCCTTCTGAGCGTCTTCCATAAAGACGGTATTGTCGAATTGGGAAAGGCACTTCACAAGCTTGGTTGGGAACTACTCTCCACTGGAGGAACATCGCGTACATTACGTGAAGCAGGCTTGCCGGTAATCGATGTCAGCGATGCGACCGGTCACCCGGAATGTTTCGATGGACGAGTGAAGACCCTCCATCCTGCAGTACACGGNGGNATTCTCGTCCGCCGCGACCGTGAAGATGACATGGAAATGCTAGATGAATTGGGTTACCGAACGGTCGACTTAGTCTGTGTTAATCTCTATCCATTCGAGTCCGTAGCCGCCAAAGATCCGCCAGCGCCCGATGCAGAATTGATTGAGATGATTGATATTGGCGGGCCTACGATGATTAGGTCTGCGGCAA
>JGI24820J26691_1000637_pt1 | contig 10678 bp, 13 predicted proteins | sample METZYME_5_50m_FD_26691 | JGI IMG/M metagenome (IMG submission 26691) | reverse complement strand
ATAGCTCTAATAAAAATTAANGCTGAAGAGGGTGTTAAAAGTTCGTTGACTGAAAAAGAATTTAGTGAAATTAAAAGCTTGGCAGAAAATATTGAGATGCCAACCATTACAATGTTGTGGCAAATGCTTAATAAGGGCTTAAGAGAAATTTCATCTGCCTTTTCTCCAATAAGTTCAATTGAAATGTTAGTAATTAGAATTGCTTATTTAAATAGTATGGAGAACCCTGACAAAATATTAAATGAAATAAGTAACGAGTTGAAGATGGTTGAAAAAGATACTACAAAAGATGTATCTGCTGAGGATATTGAAATTGACTCTAAGGTTAAGGAAATTATTGATTTCTTTCCGGGCACTAAGATTGAAACTATTGAAAATTAAAAGGGAATTACAGTGACTGATTTTAATAATATGCTTAAACAAGCTCAAGAGCTTCAAAAGAAAATGGCCGATGCTCAAAAAAAGGTTGAGGAGTTGGAAGCAGAGGGCACCTCAGGAGGAGGCCTCGTAAAAGTAAAAATTAATGGCAAGAATATTACTACGTCAATAAATATTGATGACAGCTTAATTTCAAAAGATGAGAAAGAAATATTAGAGGACCTTATCGTTGCCGCTCTCAACGATGCAAGAGAAAATGTTCAAAAAAAAATTGCTGAAGAAATGAGCTCATTAACAGGTGGTTTAAAATTACCTCCAGGCATGAAACTGCCTTTTTAAAAATGAAGTCAAAATATTCTAATGATGAAATNGAAAAACTTATAATGCTNATNAGTAAGCTNCCAGGCTTNGGNCCGAAGTCNGCATCTAGGGCAGCTCTGCATTTGTTAAATAGAAAAGATCAACTAATGATACCCCTTGCTGANTCATTAATTTCTGCNAGNAGTAAAATTATCAATTGCAATAACTGTGGTAATATTGATCTTTCTACGCCNTGTTCGTTGTGTGAGGATCAGAGTNGAAAAAAAAATCAAATTTGTGTAGTTGAAAGTGTAGCTGATNTATGGGCACTTGAAAAATCAGGTGTATTTANTGGNGATTATCATGTNTTAGGAGGAACACTNTCTGCAATTAATAGTATTGGTCCAGATGAATTAAATCTAAAGAGATTNATAGANCGNGTNTCGGCTGGTTCAGTCGATGAAGTTATTATTGCGCTAGGAGCAACTGTAGATGGGCAAACTACTGCACATTATATAGCAGACTCTNTATCAAAACTTAATGTTTCAATCAGTCGTTTAGGTCATGGAGTCCCAATTGGTGGAGAACTAGATTATATGGATGAGGGNACAATAGCAGCAGCCATGAATTCTAGGCAGAAAATTTAGAATAAAGTACTATTTTTCGNCNNAAATTAATCAAACTTGACCAACATCTATTCTTATTCTATCAGTCAAATTATATGACAATTAAAAAAATAATAACGGTTCCAGACCCATTGTTAAAAGAAATCTCTGAACCCATCAGTAAGGTAGATAGCAAAATCAGATCTTTATTAGATGATATGCTGGAAACGATGTATGAAGCACCAGGAATAGGTTTAGCTGCTGTACAAGTCGGTATACCTTTACGTTTGATTGTTATGGACGTTTCTTGGAGAGAAGAAGATGGCAATAAAGAACCAAAGTTTTTAATAAATCCAAAAATTGTCAGCAAAAGTCAGAAAATGTCATCATATGAGGAAGGCTGTCTTTCTATACCTGAACAATACGCTGAAATAGAAAGACCTGAGAGTTGTATTGTTGAATATTTAGATTATGACGGAAAACAATCAACACTAAAAGCAGAAGGCATCTTATCAACATGTGTACAACATGAGATCGATCATCTTAACGGAATTCTTTTTATTGACTACTTATCATCACTCAAAAGAAATATGATGATAAAAAAAGTTACTAAGTCAAACAAATCTAAAAAAGATAGAGTTATCGCTTAGTACATGAAAAAATTAAAAATTGTTTTTATGGGTACAGCAGAATTTGCAGTGCCGACATTAGAAAAACTTTTTAAATCAGGACATGATGTAGTAAGCGTATANTCATCATCCCCAAAAAAAGCTAATCGTGGCATGACTATAACTCAATCTCCAGTATCATCGACTGCTAAAAAGTTTAATTTAGATTTACATTATCCTGATAACTTGAAATCTAATGATGAATATAATCGATTAAAAGCACTCGCACCTGATATCATAATTGTTATTGCTTATGGTATGATTCTTCCACCTGAGATTCTAGCTATACCAAAAAAAGGGTGTTTTAATTTACATGCTTCGATACTACCGAGATGGAGAGGTGCAGCACCGATTCAAAGAGCAATGATAAATGGTGATGTTAAAACAGGTATATCTATTATTAAAATAGATGAAGGTTTAGACACTGGAGACATTGTTCTTAAAAAAGAAATATCAATAGATGATGATGATAATTACAGAGATCTTGAAAAAAAACTATCAATTCTAGGAGCAGAAAGTTTTGAAAATTTCTTTGATAAGATTGAGGACCCTGAATTATTTGAGAAACAGGATGATGCAAAATCATCGTATGCAAAAAAGATTTTAAAATCTGAAGCCAGAATTAATTGGAACGATAGTGCGTCAGTTATTTCAAGGAAAATCAATGCTTTCTTCCCAAAACCAGGTGCTTGGTTTGAGTACGAATCTAAAAGAGTCAAAATTATTAAGGCAAAAAAGGATGATCAAAGTGGAATTCCTGGTGAGGTATTAGACTCTAATTTGAAAATTGCATGTGGGGAAAATTCAGTTCAAATTATAGAGATTCAAAAAGAGGGCAAGCAATCATGTAGTGTAGAAAAATTTTTATTAGGTAATAAAATTAATAAAGGAACTATACTGAAATGAAGAGGTATAAAATTAAAATAGAATATGATGGAAGTCCATTTGTAGGTTGGCAAAGACAAGAAAATGGAGAGTCGGTTCAAGGTTGTCTTGAGAGAGTTCTAGAGAATATTTTTGAAGAGGAAATTGTAGTTTACGGAGCTGGTAGAACTGATGCAGGTGTTCATGCCATGGGCCAAGTAGCTCATTTTGATATTACTAAAAAAGATATGGAAACATATATCATTAAGAATGCCATAAATGACCACTTGCGACCACATCCAATTTCAATTTTAAATATTGATGAAGTAGATCAAACATTTCATGCAAGGTTTGATGCTATTCAAAGAAAATATTTGTATAGAATTATTAATAGAAAATCTCCTCTTACAATTGAAAAGGGAAGGGCTTGGCATGTTTATAAAGATCTGAATGTCGAGAAAATGAAACAATGTATTATACTTTTAGAAGGCAAGCATGATTTTACAACATTCAGGTCTGCTCATTGCCAGTCAGACTCACCAATCAAAACTCTAGATGAAATAAAGATAAGTAGATCTGAAGAAAATATTTATTTAGGTTTTGTGGCAAAATCATTTCTACACCATCAAATTAGATCTATCGTTGGTAGCATAAAACTAGTTGGTGAGGAGCATTGGACAATAGATCACTTAGAAAAAGCGTTCATATCTAAAGATAGAAAACAGTGCGGTGCGCTGGCACCACCCGATGGTCTTTATTTTATGGAAGTAAATTACTAAAACTATTTAAGCTAAGGTTTGAAAAGTTAATTAAAGTAATTTTTAAGGATATTTTTATAAATATTCTTTAATTTAGAAATATCTTCAATTTCAACATTTTCATCAATCTGATGAGCGCTTTTACCAACTAAACCAAATTCTACAACTTCACAATAGTCCTTAAAAAATCTAGCGTCTGATGTACCACCAGTTGTTGAAAGATCTGAGTCTAAACCTGTAATTTCATCAACAGATTTTTTTATTATGCTGGTAAATTTTCCTCTTTGAGTAAGAAAAGGTTCTGCGGTACAATAAAAATCAACTTGAGACTTATAATCGCTATTTTTTGTGAATTTCTCAACAATTTCACTTATTAACTTTTGCAAATTTTCTGATGTATGATCAGTATTGAAACGAATATTTAGCTGAGCCGAAGCATTATTAGGAACGACATTTGTTGCTCCTTCACTTGGAACTAATATTTACAAACTCAATATTTGACGGAGGAAACTCATCAGAACCCTCATCTAATTTAAGACTATTTAATTCATGTATGATTTTATTAAGTGGCTCAATTGGATTTAAATTCCATTGAGGATATGCGACATGACCCTGCTTGCCAGTAATATTAATCGTTGCCATCAAACTACCTCTTCTACCAATTTTAATCATTTCACCAAGATTTTTTGGTGATGTGGGTTCGCCTACTAAGCAAGAGGCTATTTTTTCACCTTCGCTGTAAATTTTATCTAATACTTTCTTTGTACCATTTATTGCAGGACCCTCTTCATCATTTGTAATCAACATACTAATTGATCCTTTAAATTTATTACTATTAATAAACTCTCGCGCTGCACAAATAAACGCTGCTATAGCAGACTTCATATCACTTGAACCACGTCCATAGATTTTGCCTTTATTTTCACTTCCTTTAAAGGGATCAAAAGACCAGGCTGACTCGTCCCCAATAGGGACTACATCTGTATGCCCTCCAAAGCAAAAATTTGGTTCCTCGTTTCCAAATTTTGCATAAAGATTGTCTACATCAGGTGTATTTTTATCAGTAAACTTATACCTTTTACAATTAAAGCCGATAGCTGTTAATTCATTCTCTAAAAACTCTAATACACCATCGTTTTCAGGAGTAATACTTTTATAATTAATCAGCGATTTTGTGAGTTCAATTTCATTCATAATGTTTACGAGAAGTTAATCTCTTAGGAGTTCATTAATTGAAGTTTTTTTTCTAGTTTTTTCATCAACTGTTTTTACAATAACAACACAATAAAGACTAGGTTTTGAAGGATCTTTATTTGGTAGAGATCCAGGAACCACAACTGAGAATGGTGGCACCTCACCATAAGTTATTTCACCAGTCTCCCTATTAACAATCTTTGTAGATGCACCAAGATAAACTCCCATTGATAGGACAGAACCTTCTCTTACAATGACACCCTCAGCAACTTCAGCTCTTGCGCCTACAAAGCAATCATCTTCAATAATGACAGGGTTTGCCTGCAGTGGCTCGAGAACACCCCCAATTCCAACTCCACCTGACAAGTGACAGTTTTTTCCAATTTGAGCACATGAACCGACAGTTGCCCAAGTATCAACCATAGTTCCTTCATCTATGAATGCTCCAATATTGACAAAAGAAGGCATAAGAACAACACCTTTACCAATAAATGACCCTTTTCTTACAGTGCCATTAGGAACATGTCTATAACCGGCACTATTCCAATCTTCCTCAGTCCAATTAACTGTTTTTCCGTCAACTTTATCAAACCAACTTGTGTAGGGACCTTTTAAAACTTTATTATCATTTATCCTAAAAGAGATAAGAACAGCTTTTTTAACCCATTCATTCACAATCCATTCGTTATTATTTTTTTCTGCGACCCTAATTAAACCAGAGTCTAGATTTTCAATTGTTTCATTAACAGCTTTAACAATTTCAGCATCTGATGAACTAATACTTGTTATGTTAGTCCATGCATTATCAATAATGTTTCTAAGTTCATTTTCAGTCATATTACTTTTTAATTAGTGTCCCAGCTCCTTGTTTAGTTAACAACTCCATTAAAACAGCATTTTGTTTTCTACCATCAATTAATGCAACACCTTTTGCACCATTTCTGAGTGTATTAAAACAAGCTCTTATTTTTGGTATCATGCCACTTTTTATAGTGCCTTTTTTGATGTATTCAAAAGCTTTTTTACGATCTAATTCAGAAATTAACTTTTTATTATTATTCAATACCCCTTCAACATCAGTAAGTAACAACAATCTCTCAGCTTTTAATGTTTCAGCTATGAAAGCAGCGGCGGTGTCAGCATTAATATTTAAACAAGTACCATTTTTTGTATATCCTATTGGAGCGATGACTGGTACTTTTTTACTTTTAATGATTTCATGAATAGTCTTCTTATTTAATTTAGTTGGTTCACCTACATAGCCAATATTTCCATTTAGAGCAATTTTAGCTTCTATAACTTTTAAACTTATCCCATCTACTCTTTTAGATATACGACCGAATTTGTTAAGTTCATGTGAAATTGATTTATTAAGTTTTTTTGCTAAAATATTTTTTACAATTTTAAGAATAGACTCTGTTGTCACTCTAAGTCCTTGATATTCGCTATCTTTAATTTTTCTTTTTTTTAATTCAGCTTCTATTTGTGGACCTCCCCCATGTACTACAATTATTTTTATTCCAACTTTGTTGAGTAAAGCTATATTTTTAGAAAATGATTTCATCAGGTTATTCTTAGTAAGTGCATAACCACCATATTTGATAACAATTATTTTATTTTGATATCTTTTTATAAAATTTATTGAGGACGAATGGAATTTTTTACCTGCAGGCCAAAATGTGGAAAGTAATTTATTTAAATTTAAATCACCCTTTTTACTATTCATTTAGATTGCTAATTTGTTTTGATTTTTGTTCTACGTGTAATAATCCACTGCTGAATGATTGATAGCACATTGTTAGTAGTCCAATATATTACCAATCCTGCAGCAAACTGAGCTAAAAGAATTGTTATAAATAGTGGAAAGAATGCAAATATTTTTGCCTGAATTGGATCTGGTGGAGCAGGATTTAATTTTTGCTGAAGATACATTGTTACACCCATAAGAACTGGCCAAATACCAATTATTAGAAAAGATGGCGGGTCCCATGGTATAAGTCCAAAAGATTGAAAATTGTTGTTGGATCTTTAGCTGCAAGATCTTGTATCCAACCATAAAATGGTGCATGCCTCATCTCAATAGAAACAAACAACATCTTATAAATTGCAAAAAAGAATGGTATTTGAATTAGTATAGGCAGACATCCAGAAACTGGATTTACTTTTTCTTTTTTATACAAAGCCATTAAGGCCTGCTGTTGCTGCTGTCTATCATCTTTATATAAATCCTTAATTCTAGTCATTTCAGGCTGCAACAGCTTCATTTTCGCCATCGAAGCAAATGACCAGTTTGCAAGAGGAAAAAATATAATCCTAATAATGACTGTAAGTATGATGATAGCTAGGCCAAAGTTACCTGAGAATTCTGAAAAGTAGTATATTACATAGAACAATGGTTTCGTTAAAAAGTAGAACCATCCCCAATCAATAGCTAAGTCAAAATTATAGATGTCATAATCTTCCTTATACTGATCAATAAGTTTAGCCTCTTTAGCCCCAATAAATATTTGACTATTTTTTTCTAATTCTTGTCCAGGTTTAACGTTTGAAGACTTTAAAGTTCTAAAATAAGCTATGTAACCATTGTCATAAGTGTAGATAGCTTTAAAGTTTTCGGTTTGATCAGGTATTAAAGCTGCTAACCAATATTTATCAGTAATTCCAATCCATCCATTGTTGCTTTCAAAATTTAAAGTTTCACCATCATCTTTTAACTCATCATAATCGATTAGTTCTAATTGTTCCTCTAAAACTCCAAGTAGACCTTCATGAAGGATAAACATTCCTGACAATGCTGGCGCAGTTTTACGTTTGATTTTGCTTGCATTATTTAAGATTATTGAGTCGTCTGAATTGTTAATTACTCTTTGATTAATATTAAACAGATAATCTCCATCCATGGATATTGAAGAAATAAAAGTTTGACCAGTATTATTTTTCCATTCAAATTCGATTTCATTTTCTGAGGTTAATGTCTTATTATTATTAACAAGCTTCCAAACGGTATTAGAATTTGGGAGTTCGATATCTGATGACTGATTTGAAATCCATCCAAAGGTAACTTCATAACCATCACGTGTATTGTAAGGCCTTAATACTCTTATTAGATCGGACTCTTCATCAAGTGTTTCTTTATAGTTCTTAAGAGTAATNTCATCAATTTTTANTCCTTTAAGGTTAATTGAACCAAGGATATTATTTGTATTAATTTGTACTCTCTNATCTTCTCTTAATGCAATATCTAGCGAAATTGAANTAGTGTCATTTGCTTCTAGTATATCTTCAATTTCATCAATACTTTGAGACTCCAAANTATTTAGGTTAGAGCTGTCTAAGTTTACATCTGAATTATTANTAGTCATAGGTTGCTGATATGGATCTTCAACAAATAATGACCAAATTAGTAAAACACCAATTGATAAAACTATTGCAAGAATTAAATTTCTACTTTCCATTTATNTTTGCCTTTTTTGGAACAGGATCATAACCTTCTGANCCCCCAAGAAATTTTATTGGATGACATCTTANAATTCTTTTTAAACCATAGGCTAAACCTTTGATAACTCCATGAGTACTGATAGCTTCTTTAGTATACTCTGAACATGTTGGTAAATATCTACAAGATTGTCCAACATATGGAGATATGAACCTTTGATACAATGTAATTAGCGCTATTATAATCTTTTTAATCATCAAATTTTTCTATGAATATTCTTCAATGCTATCTGAAACTCTTGTTTTAAGTTAATAAAGTCTTCATTTAAAGCGTTTTTTTTTCCTATAATAACGTAATTCCAGTTTAATTTGCCTTTAACGGACAGTATTTCGCGTGCAAGTGATCTTAATCTTCTTTTTATCTTNTTTCTGATTATTGCATTACCGTTTTGTTTTGAAACAGTATATCCAACTCTTATTAGTTTTTCTTCNGATCGATAAGCTTGTAACAAAAACGATTGGCTTCTCACAAAAAGACCCTTCTTAGCAAGTTGAAAATCCCTTGAGGATTTAATAGTTTGGAGGTTTGTCATTAGAAGCTTATTAAGCTGATAGGACTTTTCTGCCCTTTGCGCGTCTTCGTGCTAATATTTGTCTTCCGTTTTTAGTAGATGAGCGAGCTCTAAAGCCATGCCTTCTTTTTTTTACTAAATTACTAGGTTGGAATGTTCTTTTCATAAGCTATATTAACTACTGTTGTGACCAGGCTTATAGATCGCATTGGTGTTATAGTCAATTATTATTCCTGAATTCATCATATGTTAAAAAATAGATTCATAAAAATATCCCTTATTTCCATCGTTATTGTCACGATTTTATATTTGCTTGGAAAGCACAACCCGATATCAATGGAATTCATAATCAATCAACATGGACAGATAAGAAATATTATTGACGAAAGTCCTCTAATAGCTGTGACTTCAACCATTTTAATTATTGCCGCTTTGATTGCAGTTATGGGTCCCATTACTCCAATATGTATATTAACTGGTTTTTATTTTGGTTTATACACCGGGCTAATAATTGCTATTATTGGAGAAACATTTGGTGCTATTATTGTTTTTTTATATGGAAGATATTTGTTCAAAGAATATTTTTTAAATTTATTTGGAACAAAGTTTGATAAGTTTAAAGAAGGCTTTAACAAGAATTCAATTAATTATCTTTTACTAATAAGAGTGATTGGTGGAACTCCTTTTGGAGTTCAGAATTTGTTACCTGCAATTTTAGATATGAGGTTTAAAGATTATTTTATTGCAACCATCTTTGGTGTCATACCCTGGGCTTATATTCTAGTAAGTATTGGCAATGGAATACAGGATATTGTAGATGCTGGAAGCTTTTCAAGTGACGCTTTTCTTAAATTAGAATATATGATGCCCATCTTTATTTTAATTTTAATTATAGTTTCACCAATTATTTACAAATACGTAAAAAAAAGATTTTCGAATTGAGTTTAATTTTATAACTTGTAAATGAACTAAGCGCCGGTGGCTCAGCTGGATAGAGCACCAGACTACGAATCTGGGGGTCGGGAGTTCGAATCTCTCCCGGCGCGCCAAAAATAATCGAGAGTTATGTTTGATAAACTTACAAATAAATCAAAAGGTACACTGTTAGCTTTCGTAGGTGTTATGATAATAACCCCTGACTCATTAATTATTAGAATGGTAACTGTTGATACTTGGGATCTACTTTTCTATAGATCTCTACTGCCAGGTTCGACTTTGCTTATTGGTTATTTTATATTATTTCACCACAGAGCGTTGAATGATTTTAAAGCAATTGGTCAACCTGGAATTATAAATGCACTATTTATTCTAGGATCTAACATTACATTTATTCTTGCACTTGCTAATACTAATGTTGCTAATGCCTTAGTGATGATAAGTCTNGTTCCATTAATTGCTTCAATATTTTCGTTTATTTTCTTAAATGAGAAGCCAGAACTTATTACATGGATTTGTTCTCTTCTTTGTATGATAGCGGTAATTTTCATATTTTATGAGTCTTTTGCTCTCAATCAATACCTTGGTGACTTTTACGGTATCGTTTGTGCTAGTTTTGTTGCAGCTAGCTTGACAGTTATGAGACACAATTCTCATATAAATTTTGTGCCATCATATATTTTAGGTAAGCTAATGACAGCGTTTGTATCTCTATTTTTTGTTTCTTCATTTCTATTAGGAGCGTCGGATTTATTTTTTATTTCTTTGATGATACTTACAGTTGGGGTTTCATTTGTTTTTATTAGTCTAGCGCCTCAGTATATAAGCTCCCCTGAAATAGGAATTTTTTTCTTATTGGAAACCGCAATAGGCCCTATATGGGTATGGTATTTTATCAATGAAAGTCCCTCATTAAATACCTTGATTGGAGGCTTATTTATAATATCTATTATCTTCATACATTCTTA
>JGI24820J26691_1000636_pt1 | contig 10681 bp, 8 predicted proteins | sample METZYME_5_50m_FD_26691 | JGI IMG/M metagenome (IMG submission 26691) | reverse complement strand
CAACATGAAATAGATCATCTAGAAGGCAAGCTTCTAGTAGATTATATTTCTCCACTAAAACGAGATAGGATAAGAAAAAAAGCTCTTAAGTCAATAAATTAATAGATTTTAAAAGACAATATGCTAGTTTTTACTGATTTTAGAAGATTTTAGAAGATTTTAGAAGATTTTTTACATATGAAAATTCTATATGCAGGCTCCTCCCAATCATCCTCACTAATTCTTGAATCATTGATAAATGGATCCAATGAAGTAATTGGGGTCATAAGCCAACCAGATAAAAGATCAAATAGAGGTGCTGATGCAACACCATCTTATGTTTCNTCTGTAGCGGAAAAACATGGCTTGATTGTTTATAAACCTCAAACACTAGATGAAAATTTCAAACAAACAATTACAAAACTTAATTTCGATATTTTATTAGTTGTAGCTTATGGGAAAATATTGCCTACATGGCTTTTGAAGAGCCCATCAAAAGAATCTATAAATGTTCATTATTCGTTATTGCCGAAATATAGAGGAGCATCACCAATTCAATCCGCACTTTTAAATGGTGAAAAAATAACTGGGATATCAGTTATGAAAATGACTGATGGGTTAGACGAGGGGCCAGTATATATTTTTCATAAGCAAGAAATCTTGAATACAGACACTAGAGATATCCTTGAAGATAAACTTACATGTCTAGCTATAAAAAATATTGATAAAAATCTTGCCGATATATACCACAATAAAATAATCCCAATTAAACAAGACTCAAAAAACGTAAGTTATTGCAAAAAGATAAACAAGCTTTCAGGCAAAATAATCTTTGATCAAGAAGAAACCAATAATATATTTAAGAAATATAAAGCCTATTTTGGTTGGCCTGGCCTATATTTTGAATTTAAAGATTTAAAGATCAAAATTCATGGTGTTGCCAATAACAAAAGCAATAATACTCACTTTGCTAAAAGTAAATTTTATTTCTATGATAATTTATTGCATGCAAAAACAATAGATGGTTGTATAGTAATCACTCACTTACAATTTCCTGGTAAAGGCATTATTACTTCAAATGATGCAGCAAACTCTTATGCTAATTTTTTCATAAATTAATTTAATTAAAGCATTTCTTTCAATTATATAAAAAGAGGTTTAATTTATAACAATGAAAATTCTAATACTTGGCGCTGGTAGAGTTGGAAGCAGTCTTGCATCCACTTTATCAAAGCAACAATATGAAGTTAGCATTGTTGACTTAAATAAAGAAAAGCTTCAAAGACTTCAAGAGGATTTTGATCTTGCAACTGAAGTTGGTCATGGCTCCTACCCAAGCACATTGAAAAAAGCTGGTGCAAACGAAGAAACAATTTTATTGGCTGTTACAAACAGTGACGAATGTAATATCACTTCATGTCAAATAGCTAAATCAAAGTTTAATGTTAAAAAAACAATATGTAGGTTATCAAATGCATCTTATTTGGATTCCCTAGATGCATTTGGTGCAAATAATATTGATATTGCAATAAGCCCTGAAAATGAAGTTACTGAGCACTTAGTAGATTTAATTAAGCACCCTGGAGCGGAGCAAATTGAATCTTTCGCGAATGGATCTATAAAAGTAGTATCTGTAAAAGCTAAAAAAGATGGGATGTTGGTTAATAGAGAGCTTAAAAGTATAAAAAGCGATATGCCAGATACGAATACCTTCGTTCCTGCCATTTATAGAAAAGGAAGGCCTTTGATACCTGATGGCAANACAATTATAAAAGAAAATGATGAAATATATTTTTTAGCNGCAGAAAGNGATATTGATAGCGTTGTTCAAGAAATGCGGCTCCAAGATACCTCATCATCAAGAATGATGATAGTAGGAGGTGGCAAAATAGGTCTAGCTCTAGCAAAAGGTTTAGAAGAGGATTACAAAATAAAAGTTATAGACCCTAGCAGTGATAGATGTGAAATACTTTCTAATCACTTAAACAGAACAATTGTCTTAAAAGGTGAAGGATCCGACGAGGAATTGCTTAAAAGTGAAAACATAGAAAATATTGATATATTTTGTGCTTTAACAAATGACGATGAAACAAATATTATGTCTGCATTTTTAGCTAAAAAATTGGGCGCCAAAAAAACATTAATAATTGTTAATAACTACACTTATATAAATATACTCCCTAAGAATTTTGTTGACATAGCACTTTCACCGCAGAGATTGACCGTGTCCATGGTTCTTCAGCATCTTGCCAAAGGAGATGTGCCACAAGAGGTAATGTTAAAGTTGCAAAGTGGCGCAGAAGCAATCGAAGGAATTATTCATAAAAACAAATTTACAGAAAACTTTTTTGATCGACCCATTGCAGAAATTCCTCTTCCAGATAACTGTGTGATTGCTGCTGTTATAAGGCATGATGAAATTTTTATGCATTCTAAGAATTTACTTCTNAAACCAGACGATAAAATTATTGTTTTCATTCTTGGTAAAACAGATAAAGAACAAATTGAAAATCTTTTTCTTACGGGTCAATGAGCTTTAAATCAGTATCAAATATCTTGAGTATAAAAATCAATAAAGAGAATACTTTTTATTTTTTAACANATCATTCAAAGCAAAAGCTNAAAATCTTTTTTCTAGAAAACTGATGAACTATAAATCTATATTAAATCTCTTAGGGATTCTGCTTGCAATATTTAGCCTCTCTTTTATTCCTCCATTAATACTTTCTGTTTTTATATGCTGAACAACTAAGCGAAATATTTTTTATATTCATTTTTATTTTTAATTATTTTGGGAGGTTTTATGTGGTTTGCCAGCCGTCAAAATGATCTTCCACTAAATATTTCGGATGGTTTTATTATCACAACAATGTTTTGGGTTGTTTTAGCCTGCGCTGGATCAATTCCATTTTATTTTTTTGGTCTAAGTGCNAATGATGCTATTTTTGAATCAGTTTCTGGAATTACTACCACCGGGGCAACAGTTATTGTTGGGCTCGATGAGCTGCCCAAGTCTTTNCTATTGTATCGACAACTTCTTCAGTGGATTGGTGGAATGGGCTTAATAATTTTAGCNGTGGCTGTCATGCCGGCTTTGGGTATTGGCGGAGGGCAACTTTATAAAATGGAGCTTCCAGGTAGTCATGGAAATCAGAGGCTCACTCCAAAAATAACAGACAGTGCAAAAGCACTTTGGAAAATTTATTTTGGCCTAACAGTGATATGCGCTTTTCTTTATGTGCTTTCCGGTATGAATTTATTTGACGCAATTGCACATAGCTTGAGCACAGTTGCCGGAGGTGGCTTTTCTACTCATGACGCCAGCATAGGTTTTTTTAACAGCGGTTTGATAGAAACTGTCTGCATTATTTTTATGCTCCTATCTGCTGCTTCATTTGCTGTGCATTATGCAGCAATATTTGGAGGCAAGCCTCTCAAATATTTTTATGATTCAGAATTTAGATTCTTCCTNTCAGTGGTTGCAATGATTATTATTTTATCAATAATAATTCATAGCCTAAGTAACTCATATACGGATATTTTATTAAATATTAGATCATCAATTTTTCATACAGTTTCTATTGTTACTACTTCTGGTTTTACAACAGAAAACTACTCTCTTTGGCCNGGTTTTCTGCCTTATCTCTTATTGGTTGGTGCTTTTATGGGNGCTTGTTCGCAGTCAGTTGGAGGAGGAATAAAGACATGGAGAGTTCTAATAATGGTAAACCAAGCATACAAGGAAATTTTAAATATCATCCATCCCAATGCGGTTCTTTCATCAAAGATAGGTAATAAAGTTATTGATTCGAAAATTGCTGAAAAAGTTTGGGGATTTTTTTCAATATACGTATTCATATTTATGTTTTTACTTATGGCGATGCTTGGAACTGGATTAGATTTTGAGTCAGCATTTTCTGCAATCGGTGCATGTTTAAATAATCTAGGCCCAGGCTTAGGNGATGTTGCAAGTAACTATNAGAACGTTAATGAAGTTGGAAAATTAATTCTTTGCTTTGCAATGATTTTAGGAAGACTAGAAATATTTACTCTTCTTGTATTATTCACACCTGCTTTTTGGCGTCGTTAATTTTTATAAATATCTTTTATATCTCCTGACAGCTTTCTGAACTTTTTATACTCCCAAGAATATTCTAGTGGTGATTTCTTTATCTCGTCTTCCATTTCTTTATTCATCACATCAACTCCATTTTCCTCATAGATCTCAATGTTAGGTTCCTTGAAATTCATGACATGACCGATATCTTTTTTATAGGAGAGATAAGTTAAAAGAATTTCTTTCTTTGTTTTTCTAGCTAATTTTGGAGCTAAGGCAAATGAATAACATTCATGTCCAAAAAATTTTGAATATATGCCAAACCCATCTGCCGGAACTTGGTCAGATGCCATACAGGTCATCTTATTATTTTCTAAAGCACTAAAAATAGTTTTCACTCCCCCTATTCCGGTTTCAACCATTGTACAATTTTCTTCCTCTCTAAATTTTTTTACGAATTTATTAATTGGCCTGAATTTAATTTTTTTATAAAGAGATGTATGTGGCCTTTGGGTACTTATCCATCTCAACATAAAATCAATACTTCGATTATGGGGAGCAAAAATAATCAATCCATTTTGATGATTTGAGGAAGTGAATAAGAATCTATTATTAATCTTTTTAACTTTTAAAATAATATTTCTAGATGGTCTTGACCATGTATATAAAGTTTCATAAAGACTTTTAATTGTTTCGTTGTAGCTTTTTTTTGCAAGCATATCTATCTCTGCTGATTTTGCGTCTGGAAAAACAATGCTTAAATTTTTTCTTGTAACCTTAAAGGGAGAGAAAATTCTTAAAAAGCTAATTGGCAGAAAATTAAAAAATATGTCTAAAAATGAAAATACTAATTTGATAGGTAAAATTGATAGAATATAAAAAAATACTTTCATTTCAGGTCTTTTGATTAATTATCATCTCTAAAGAGGATATTTAATAGGGTTATCTCGATAGAGTTTATAAAAACTCTATAGATATAATTAAAATGACTGCATAATATAATTTCTGAAATATAAAAATAAGGGTTAATTTTGACAGCAAAAACAATGGATGAACTCGTAGCTCTTTGTAAAAGAAGGGGTTTTATATTTCAATCTAATGAGATCTATGGTGGTCTTCAGGGGCTATATGATTATGGTCCGTTAGGTGTTGAACTTAAAAATAACTTAAAACAAGCCTGGTGGAGAAGCTTGGTTTTTGATCGAGATGATGTAGAAGGGTTAGATGCCTCTATATTAACCAAACCTGATGTTTTAAAATTTTCAGGTCATGAGGATACGTTTACTGATCCATTAGTGGATTGTAAAGACTGTAATTCGAGATGGCGTGCTGATCAATTAAAGTTAAATAAGTGTCCCTCTTGTGGCTCCGAAAGCCTAACTGAACCAAGGCCTTTTAACCTTATGTTTAAAACATCTGTGGGCCCTGTTGAAGACAACGATTCATTTGCATACTTGAGACCCGAAACAGCACAAAACATTTTCACAAACTTTAAGAATGTTGTAGATTCAACTTCCAAACAACTCCCATTTGGAATTGCTCAAATAGGCAAGGCCTTTAGAAATGAAATTACGCCTAGAAATTTTGTTTTTAGAGTGAGAGAATTTGAACAAATGGAGTTAGAATTTTTCGTTACTCCCGGAACAGATGACAAATGGCATAAAGCCTGGGTCGACTGGAGATTAAATTGGTGGCATCAGCAAGGCGTAAATAAAGATAGTCTTGAGCTTTACCATGTGCCTAAAACTGAGCTTGCTCATTATTCAAAAGCTACTGTAGATATCATGTATAAATTTCCTCACGGACTTGAAGAATTAGAAGGTATTGCGAACAGAACAGACTTTGATTTAGGCTCTCATAGTAAAAATCAAGCTGATTTAAACCTTCAAGCGAATGTTTTAGAAAATAATGAATCAAATGCAAGGTTGGCAATACAGGATCAAGAAACAAAAAAATGGACTGTCCCATATGTAATTGAGCCATCTGCTGGGGTAGACAGAGGTGTTCTTGCTGTCTTAAACGAAGCTTTTAACGTTGAAGAACTAGATGATGGTAAAACTCGTACAGTCCTTTATTTAAAGCCTCACCTTGCACCGATTAAAGCTGCAGTAATACCTCTTAAGAAGAACCATTCAGAATTGGTAGATATCGCCTCAAACATTAAAAAAGATTTACAAAAACTAAGATTAGGAAGGATTCTGCTTGAAAATTCCGGAAATATCGGAAAGAGTTATAGGCGCCATGACGAAGTTGGAACTCCATTATGCATTACTGTAGATTTCGAAACGCTTGAGAATAATTCAGTAACAGTCCGTGACAGAGATACAATGCAACAAAAAAGAATTACAATCTCAGAACTCTCAAGTTATTTAGAGGACTTAATAATAAACTAGACAAAAGTTTATTTTTAACAGGTGTGAACAATTAGTATCCTAATATTTTATTTATTTTTTTTAATAAGTTTAATTTTTGTCTCTCTAATTATTATTATTACATCGTTACTGCTGCCAACTCGGAAAGTACAATATATTGGTAGACTATGGATTTTACTAATTTTGAAAACTCTTNGNGTCTTATGTGGAATAGGGTGGGATGTAAGAGGAATGGAAAATTTACCAAATACTCCCTTTGTTATAGCAGCAAATCATCAAAGNCCATGGGAATCTTTTTTTCTTCAAACACTATTCATTCCTACAAGCAGTATTATGAAAAAAGAGATTTTAATGATCCCTTTTTTTGGTTGGGCAATTGCAAGACTTAAACCAATTTCAATAAACAGAAAAATGAAAATTGAGAGTTTAAGAAAAGTGATAGAAGTGGGTGGTTCTAGAATACAAGATGGCTATGCAATATTAGTTTTTCCTGAGGGCACCAGAAAAAAACCAGAAGATGGAATAGGGAAATTTGGTAATAGTTGTGGACTTTTAGCATCTAATGAGGGGGTTCCTATAGTGCCTATATGTCATAACTCTGGCAAATACTGGTTAAATAGATCTTTTTGGAAAAAGCCCGGGGAAATTAATATTATTATTGGTAAACCAATATATGGTAATGACCCAAAGGAATTAACAGATAAAGCTAATAAATGGATTACAGAAAGATACGCTAAAATAAATTAGATATCTAAATTTGAAACAGAAAGAGCATTAGTTTCAATAAATTCCCTTCTAGGCTCTACATCGTCACCCATTAGGGTTTCAAACATATCTGATGCATCTTGAGCGTCTTTAATATCAACCCTCATCATTCTTCTGTTTTCAGGATCCATTGTTGTTTCCCAAAGCTGATCGGGATTCATTTCTCCAAGGCCTTTATATCTTTGAACATCTATGCCCTTTGATCCTGATTTTGAAAAATCTTTTATAGCCTTATCTTTTTCATCCTCATCAGATGCATAAACAAAGGATTTGCCTTTTGTAATTTTATAAAGAGGTGGCATGGCAATATATACATGACCTTTTTCTAAAATATCAAAGTACTGTTGATAAAAGAAAGTTAGTAAAAGAGTCCTTATATGAGAACCATCAACATCAGCATCTGTCATAATAATTATTCTATGGTACCTGAGCTTGTCAATATCAAAGTCCTCTGTTCCTATGCCACAACCCATAGCCTTAACTAATGTTCCAATTTCTGCTGAGGATAAAACCTTATCAATTCTGGCTTTTTGTACGTTTAATATTTTTCCTTTTAATGGCAATATGGCCTGATATTTCCTATTTCTTCCTTGTTTAGCAGAACCTCCAGCAGAGTCGCCCTCAACTAGATATATTTCTGAAAGAGCTGGATCTTTTTCTTGGCAATCAGCGAGTTTGCCTGGAAGCCCAGCTAATTCTAAAACCCCTTTTCTCCTTGTCATTTCTCTTGCCTTTCTTGCTGCCTCTCTGGCAAGTGCAGCCTCAGAAACTTTAGATAAAATCCCATGAGCTTCTTTTGGGTTTTCTAATAAAAATTCATTTAATCCTTTATTAAGAACACTACTAACAATGCTTTCTACCTCTGATGAAACTAGTTTTTCTTTAGTCTGAGAGGAAAATTTGGGATCTGGTACCTTTACTGATATTACAGCTATTAATCCCTCTCTTACGTCTTCTCCAAGTAAATCTACGGGAACATTCTTGTTTAATTCCTCTTTTTTTATGAAAGCTTTCAAGACGCGTGTTAAGCTAGATCTAAAGCCTGAGAGATGAGTGCCACCATCTTTTTGGGGAATATTATTCGTATAACACAAAACATTCTCGTTATATGAATCATTCCACTGCATTGCAACCTCTACAGTTACTCCATCCTGACCGCCCTCACATTGTATTGTCTGACATAATGCAGGCTTTCTTCCTCTTAAATGGTCAACATAACTAGAAACCCCTCCCTCATTTTTGAACTTTTTTGATTTTCCCGTTCTAGCGTCTGTTACTTCGATACTAACTCCGGCATTCAAAAATGAAAGCTCTTGAACTCTTTTGTTAACTCTATCAGCTTCAAAATTTATAGAAGTAAAAATTTTATCTGAAGCAGAGAATGTTATTTCTGTNCCTGTTTCTTTAGAGGCTTTAATTTTTTTAAGCTTGGTTTTAGCCAAACCTTCACTATACTTTTGTTGATACATGCCGCCATCTCTACATATAGTTAAAGTTAACTCTTTAGATAGTGCATTTACGACAGATACACCAACTCCATGAAGCCCACCGGAGACTTTATAGGAATTGTCATCAAATTTGCCCCCAGAATGAAGAGTTGTCATTATAAGCTCAGCCGCAGGAACGCCCTCACCTTTATGGGTGTCTACTGGAATGCCTCTTCCGTCATCTTTTACAGTGATAGACTCATCTTTGTTGATAATAATATCAATTTTCGAGCAATGGCCCGCCATGGCTTCATCAATACAATTATCAACAACCTCAAATATCATATGGTGAAGACCGGAGCCGTCATCTGTATCACCGATATACATTCCTGGTCTTTTTTTTACGGCCTCGAGGCCTTTCAGAACCTGAATATTTGATGAATCGTATTTTTTGCTATCAGATTTCTTTTTTTTTGCCATATCGGTTAGGTTAGTTGTTCCACGTGGAACTTTTTAAATGATTGTTCATTAAGGTCTATTTTACTATTAAAAGAGTCAACAATGTTCGAAAAAATAAAACGATTTTCAATATATTTTATAATTGGTAAAAAACAGTCTAACATTTCAACATCTAACTCAGATGAAAGATCATCCAGTAAAAGAATCGGACTTATTTTGAAGAATTTTTCCAGATAAATATTTTGAGAAAGCGACCAAAGTATTGAAAGTATTTTTTGTTCACCTCTGGAGAAAATATCTTTAATAAGTGAGTCCTTACTTTCAAATAAAACGTCTGCTTTATGGGGTCCTAAAATTGTAGTCTTCCTTTTAAGGTCAGCTGATTCTGATTGAATTAACGATTCCCTTAATCCCAATTCGTCATTAAAGCCAGATTTAAGTTGTATATCTATTCCAGAAAATAGTTGTGCTCTTCTATTATGTTGTTCTAATATTTTTACAAGATCTAAATATATTTTTTTAACTTCTAAGACTAAATTTTCTCTTAAATAATTGAGCTTTGTTCCATGATTAATTAAAGCCTCGTCATAAGCTTTCGCTTGAGAAATATCGCCAGTTTTCAATGCCGCATTTCTTTGTTTCAATCCTCTAAAATATCCAAACCAGTCCTTTGCATAGTCAGGAGAAGCTATAAAAAGACCTCTATCTAAATGCTTTCTTCGATAATCAGGGGCATTATCATTATAGAAAAAGGTTTTACTATCAATTGAAAATGATGGAAATGTTCTAGCTAACTCACTGGTTGTAACTAAAGAGTTATTTATTTTTATATTAATTGACTGAGATTTGGTCTTTTTTACCTCTAAAATTGAACCAGTATTATCGTCGTATGCCTTGATTTTAAAGGAATTAGAACCTTTCTTAATAAGGGATTCTAAATTCGAAGTTCTAAAAGACCTTCCACAGCTAGCAACATAAATAGACTCTAGAATTGAAGTTTTTCCACAACCATTTTTTCCATAAAAAAGACTAGATTTACTGGAAATATCAATTGTTAGGGCATCAAAACACCTAAAATTACGAAGCTCAATTCTGGAAAAAGCCACTACCTATATTAGGAGTGGCATCACAACGTATTTAGGGCTATCGCCAACCGGTGGTGTTAGCAGGCAACTTTTATCAGATCCAAAGAAATTTATATGACATGTATCTGTTTGCATGTGCGACATTATTTCTTGAAGATAAGTAACATTAAAAGCTATATCTAAATCTTCGCCCTTATAAGAAGCAGGGAAAAATTCTTCTGCCTCTTCTTGCTCTGGATTATTAGCAGAGATTCTGACTCCATCTGATGAAGTAATTAATCTGATGCCTTTATATTTTTCACTAGATAAAACAGAAACTCTACTCAGAGTTTCTGAAAAATCCTTCACGTTTATTTCCAACACAGAACTCTCACCAGATGGAATNACCTGTTGATAATCTGGAAACTTTCCATCAATTAATTTACTTTTAAAAATNAAATTTCCTACCGAAAGCTCTAATGAAAAATCGTTTATTTTAAGCTCTGCATCACCAGGTTGATCAGAGAGAAATTTAGCCATCTCGTTTATAGATTTTCT
>JGI24820J26691_1000634_pt1 | contig 10703 bp, 24 predicted proteins | sample METZYME_5_50m_FD_26691 | JGI IMG/M metagenome (IMG submission 26691) | reverse complement strand
ATTATATTTTTTTTAACAAACTTTTCTATTTTTAATGTAATTAGGTATACACCATGAAAAAGCCTTTTGTATTCAGAACTTATGATGGAAAAGTAAGATACGAGGTGATTTTAAAGAAACCGCCTAAAGCCTACAATGCTGTGGGACTCTGCTTTGACCCATCAGAAGATGACCCGAAAATCATAGTTAATCCGAATCAGACGGAGAGACAGCTTATGAACACTATGATTCATGAGTTTGCTCACGCATTTTTTTGGGAAGCATCAGAAGAAAACGTTACTAAGTTTGGTAACACTGTCACTAGATTTCTTTATTCCCAAGGGTGGCGTAAAGCCAAGAAAAACCCAAAGAAGAATAAAGGTAGATAGGGTAAACATACCCACGAACACTTGTTCGTGTTACTTGTTATAATTAAAAATATTTAAAAGTAATTAAAAAAACGATTAGGGTTTCGTTTGCTTGCCTCTTGATTCGTTTAGTTTCTTNATCAAGAANTTAACAAGCTCAGANCGCATGATGTCATNTTCATCAAAAGTAAAATGATAAATACCATGTTGCAAAGAGTCTTCGTCAGAATAGACTCGCGCTAGGTTTTCGTATCCACCTGTTTTATCACACCCTTTAAGGTCTGTTTGCATAGGGTCAGCTAGAATGAAAGCGCGACTACCTTCACCCAAACGGGTGAGAACAGTCATTATTTCTTTTTCTGTTGAATTTTGCGCTTCATCAAGAATAACACACTTAGCTTGCCAGTTCATACCCCGCGCAAAGTTTACAGGGAACATAGAGATTCTTTTTTCTTGCTCTAGCTTTTCGGTTTGCTTTCCCGTTAAAAGCTCTGTGAGTTTGTCTAAAAACGGCAAATTAAAAAACTTTAACTTTTCATCAGCATTACCCGGCAGATAACCAAGGCTTTTGTCTGATGATTCCACGGCAGACCGTAGATACATAATCTCTTCAATAGACTTAAGATTGAGCAGTTGAAGGGCGCAATAGGTTGCCAGCAAAGTTTTAGATGTGCCCGCTGGCCCGCTTACAAAGATTATTCTTGTGTGTGGATGTAAAGCTACCCTAAAAAAGTCCTTTTGTTTTTCCGTCCAAGGGAATTGGTTTATTCTAATTTGTCTTTTAATTGGGTTTTCGGCAATAAAGCGAGTGTCATCACAGTTTTCTTTTCTAACTTCAGTCGCTAGTTCTTTGCCGCCTCGGATTTTGATAGGCTTTTGTGAGCCATCTTTATTTTTCATAGGCTTATTTAGAATTACACAATTCCTTTTGTTTTTGTGTAAAATAATGCATGCCTTTAAAACCTACACCATTCATCGTAAGGAATACTATACTTCCTTTTATATTATTGATTTTAATTTTCATCTGCGGGTGCGGAGCATTTAAGCAAGGAACGTTCGTCACGGACGAATCTGGGGCCTTTAAAGGGCACTACGTTTCTTGTGGGCCAAAAGCCATAGGCAACGCATTGAAGGAATTTTCGCATCTAAATCTTACATACTCTGACATTGAGATCAGTAGGGAAATTCAAAAAAGCGGAAACATAACAAGAATGATTATGAGTGTCTTTAATGAAGAGGCGATGGAAATTACTTGGCCGCATGAGTTAGTTAATTTTCTTACCTCAAAAGGTTTTACTATTGAAGAAACTAAATTTGAAGATTTAAAAGCGGGGGATATTGCTATTGTTTTAATCAAGAAGGATTTTTATACGTATCACTGGGTTACATATCCAACTAAAAGTAAAGAAGTAATACAAAACTTTTTTCCAACTTCAACTACAATCGTAAAGACATTGCTAATAAAAAAGAGCCGCGAATTAACACGGCCCTTATAACTTCGGTCATTGCGACCTCGGTTTATTGCTCAGTAGATGCGACCTGAGCGCCCTGACTAGTTGACTCATTTGGAGTGGAGTCCATTTGAGTCGATTGAATCTGTGTGATGGAATACACAGCATACCCAGTCAAGGCAAAGTTAACAGTCATCAACAGCAAGACAATTCTTGCGTAGGTGGTGCTAACGGTAGTTAGTTTTTCTCCCAAGCTCTTTTTAGAGCTACAAGAGGATTTGCTTTTGGATTTTGCTTTGCCCTTAAAAGGCTTATCACTTTTCTTAGTGTTACTCATAGGTCAATATCTTAATTATATCTCGTAATTTGTCCAATCATTTTGTAAATTTTTTCTATCAAGGCTCACCAACCAATTATATACGCTACCTTCTTTATAATTATCTATATTTATGGAGGGTACATCTTCACCTAAAGCTCTGGACGGCATGTATGTAGTCAAAGCCAATACTTTTTCTCTAGGCAAACAAGATAAAGCAGTATGTATATTCCCCGAAATCACCCCAATAAAAGCAAAACTGCCCTGAATCAAAGAAATTAAGTTTTCAGCCCCACATTTAACTCCTCTCACATGAGCGTTTATCCAATCAAAGTTTTTATTTTCTGGATTTGTATATTTGTGTTCAAAGTTTGTCTCTATTGGAATCAGCCCCGTTTGTATAATTTCACCCCAGATTTTATGCGCCGTTTCTTCTCGTCCAACCATACCGAAGGCTGATGGCCCCCAAGTGCTAAAAAAATGCACTGTAACTAAACGTGAGGCCATTACGGGCAACGGTTGATGCGGTCTCGGTAGGGCTTCAAAGCTTCCCACCTCCTCTATCATACAATTTTCAGCTTTGCTTATTTCTCCTTCTCTATTTTGGGTATATGCAATATAGAATGCAAGATCATAATTATTCGTATTTATGTTTGCTCTGTCTACGCTAACGTATTTCTCTCCTTCTATCAAAAACTTTTCATAACCCATGTTTTTGTCTAAAGCGTATGTGAACTCTACATCTGGATACTTATCAGAAAGATATCTATATACCCCGCGAAAACCCAGAAAGTCTCCTAATCCATGCAAAAAAGCTAAAAGCACACGTTTTGGCTTTTGCTCCTCTATGTAAGCAGACATCTTTTTATTTGTTTCTAGGCAATTGATAATTTCCATATATCCGTCCTGGTTTTTTTCACCTTAACTTATAACTAAATGCCGCGTTTGTCTAAACCGTTTGAAATGGGGGTGGGGGGTATTGTTTGGGGGAGAATGATATTTAACACCGCCCCCCAATTTTTTTTAGACCTATTAAATTATAGTTTTAAAATAGCGGTGGCCTATGGGGGTGGCTACAGGCAAAGAGGAGAGGCGCGAGTAGGTAAAACGACGAAAACCCTACCCGCGCCCCGTGTTTCTTAATTGTTTAAATAAGTCTCATACTCTTCCTTGCTCGCAATGCGTAAAACACGCGCCTGCGGATAATTAAAATCCTTTTTGTGAACATACGTCACAACGCGATGGTCGCTTATAGAACCGACTACTCTTTCGACCCTGTTGTTTTCTTCGTTGTAATACAACGAACCGTTCTTGACTTCTTTCATTCTCATAGTTCTTATAGTATGCCTGAACCTTGCAACCGATGCAAGGTTAAACTTCGTAGTCAGGAGGAAACTCGTCCTCGAAGAATGTCAGCGCGTCGTCGTTACTGTAAACCACGCGCACGTTAGCCATCACATCCATAACCTTGAAGCTCTCAAGCGTGCCGCCGAAGTCGTCAAAGCTGCGATGGTCGATGACCGAGTGAAGCACTCCATCAATGGTCATGTACTTCTCGTCTGTGTCTAATGTTGCGTTAATGTTTTTCATGTTACTGTTTTAATTGGGGTTAATCTCGCGGTCGTCTACAAAACTATTCCAGAAGTAGTCTTTGCTAACTTCTTCCCATCTGTCATGGTTAAAACGGTCAGTCTTAACATAGCGCAAGCTCAACTTCTGGGTGCGGTGTGCATTCATGCCGCGATTGATGTCGGTAATGTCGTAGCGGTAAAACTGTGTGCCACCAGCGAAACAAAAGTGTGCTTCGTTTGCGCCGTTTACTACTGCGTTGGTATACTTCTTCCGACTTTCTGGACTGAGTTCTTTTAATAGGTTTTTCATTTTTATCATGTGATTAGTATAGCATGCAGGGTAGGACATCCGTAGTCCTACCTTACAACTTCTCCAAATTCTTTTTTAGCGTCCAAGTGGAAGGATACCCGCAAAAGGCTCTTGGGCATGAGTGACTCGCGCCCGTTGTGATTCACTAACACGAAACCGTTCACTGGCTTGCGTGGGTTGGTGTCGCGCACCACAACGGCTTTCCAGTTGGGGCTTTCTCTGTGCTGTACTTGTGTTCCTGTCTCAAACTTCATGAGTAGATTAAACCATAATCCGCCGCAAAAGTCGAGAACTTTTTTCAAAAAAACCTGGTTTTTTTTCAAAGAAAAAGCTTGACAAGCGGCCGGGCAGCCCGGCTGGAAGTCAAGAAGAAAATGCTCACAACAGCAGAAAAAATGTTAATAACTTACCTGGATTGTTCTCGCTTTTCTGTGACATTTATGAGACACTCTTAACAGTGAAAGCAACGAATATGAAACAAGAAAAAATCTTCACAGTAAAATTCACCAATGGCAGCAGCGTATTCATTCAGGCAATGGATGAGGCACACGCTCGCCGTATCGTAGAACGCAACGGCACAACGTGGACACGGGCCGAAGACAAGGTCGAAATGATAATCAAAAGCATCACAGAATGTGAATAACTTTTCCTCGTAAAAATCCACTATATGTGAGACACTCTTAACAGTTAAAAGAAACCTACAATGCCAACAATAATAAACAACAACGAGCCAATGCCCCTAGTACCTCACGGTGCAAAAGGTCACTGGGAATGGGACGGTCACGCAACCACACGCACAATCAACGCAAGCGGTGAAATCTGGCTGCGTGGTAAATGGAACTGGATACAAGCACAGGCAGAAGAGCAGAAGCCCCTCGCCAATGCTACTGTGTCACAGATTGTCGAATGGCACAGGCCCAAGATGGTAATCAAACCCAACAACAGCCACGCCGTTGACTATGTACTGTGCAAGGTAGCCATTGCCTCTGCCATTGTCATCGGTCTTTCAGTGTTCGCAATCGTTTTAATATAATGAAACCTAAAAAGCTAATAAAAGAAATGGAGAAGCTCAACATCACAATCACACGCATAGAGCGTTGTAAGAGTGGGCATCACAAATGTTACTTGGTCAATGGCCGCTTTGTAATTGCGTCTAGCAGTTCAAGCGATCATCGCTCAATGAAAAACCTCGCAGCTTGCGCCAGAAAAGAACTCAATCACAACAACTAAAAAACCTACTAATGAAATCCTTACAAAACATCACCAAAGAAACCGCCTGCTATCGGGGCAAAGAAATCACTCACGCGATTGGCTATGATGCTTACATTCTGGAGCTTAATAAGTTAGACAAAAAATTCGGTCGAGAGCGTATCGGCAATTCAAAGATAGGGTTTGATATCGAAACGGCGTTTGTTAATTACGTCGGCAAAGAGGCCCACTCATGCCGTGCGGCTTGGGACGCGGTTGGCCATGACGGGAAAAAGTGGGAAATTCGCACAAGGAACGCCGCCAACCCGAATTCGAGCTTACACTTCATGGCCTCGACGGATTCGGTACAGAGACCTTGGCAGTGGGCAGGAAAGGGTGAGCCGTTTGACTATATCAAAAAGAAATGTGCAGCCGTTGATATGTTTCTCGTGGCAGACACTAGCAGGATTGGAGAAAAAGGCTTGATTGAATGGTGGGAAATCCCTAGCAAAGCAATCATTGAATTATATAACCGCGAAGAATGGCAGTGTGGAAAGGTACGGGCTGGCAGTGGCGTACCGCAGTCGTTGTCGCTCAGTCGTTTTTACAACACCATGAAATGGATTTTTAATAAGTAACAAAAAAACGGCGATTGTTGAAAGTTTTCTCTTGACAAGCCGCCGGGCTGCCCGGCAGAATGTCAAGCCTAAAACGCAAAAAAAGTGAAAAAAGTTTTTTCTATAATTCGAATAGGTGGGACTGCGGATGTCCTACCCCCTGTGCTATCATAATCCCATGATGAAAATGAAAGAGCAACTGTTCAGAGTGAAGATCGCCCTGTGGCGCAAAAACGATGCCTTCCGTGAAACTCACGTTAGGGCATATGACTTGGCTCACGCCAAGAGAATCAGTAACCGCCTGTTTGGTACGTTGGGCGTGACGGTTGAACCAGTAGAGGGACGGTTTAAAAAATTTAAAGAATTTAACAGGTAGGACAGCGGATGTCTTACCCCCTATGTTATACTAGACGCAGTTAAAAGATTATGAAAGACAACAAAGAAAACACAAACGAGTTCAAGAGCAACCTCCAAGATTGGCTCGCTGAGATGAACAGAAGGCGGGAGATTAACCGCAAGCGTGACGAAGAGCAGGCCCAGTGGGATGCCCAGTTTAACGCTCCACTCAACCTGAAAGACAGGGACTAGAGATTATGTATGATATAACAATAACAGATAACGGAGCCGCTTTAGTAGACGGCACAGAATACCCGATCCATAGCTTTGACATGGACGGCAACGAAGCAATCACCATTCCCGCATTGGATTTAATTTCCTATGATGAGGGTGACACATGGAGAGAGATAGAATAATTATGAAATTGAAGCAATACACTATTACAATGGAAAGCGGCACACGCTTTGGAGGTAAGTACCGTGACGAAGCTCACGTTCGTGACTCTTACAAACACATCCGCTCCAAGATCGCCAAGATCGAACAGCGCCCGCTCTGGACTCCCGAAGAGGAAGCAGAGATGGACGCAGACAAGGCATGGCATCGCGCCTATTAATTATGAAAGTCAAAGTATATAGAAACCTACGGCCCACCAAAGAAGTCAAAGCCGCCCTTGGTGACAAGCCGATCTTCAGCGTCAAAGGCCCAAGTGGTCGCGTTGTGGATCGTGTTACTGAAATCACATTGATCGATCCTGTTTTCCGTGTGAGCGCGAAAGGTAACGAGCGCGTAAGGAAAGAAGGCCGCAAAAATGTTCACGCGGTGATTCACGGAACAAGGATGAGCGGTTGCGACAAAGACGCGCAGAAGTCAAAGAACACAAACAGTGAGTGGTATAAAATCACCTACAATCCCTACAAGCACAGGGACTTTGTTTTAGCAGACGATGAAAGCAAAGCCGTTCGCAGCGCGATCATCGCCACGATCATCGAAGGCGGCGGCGTGTGGGTGTTCAAGCCCACTCTCGAAAAAGTTTAAAGTTTTTCTTGACAAACGGCCGGGCTGCCCGGCAAAAGCGCAAGCAAAAGTTATTCACAACCTGTGAGTATGTGGGTGCGTTTTTATCCTGGTTTATGCTTGTCTTTTTTCTGAATCTATGGTTTAATATTCTCAAGATGAACGAAGAAGAAACTTTCCAGTACGGGCCTTTCACGGTCATTGTCCACCCCGCAACCAATGAAGAAGATGAGTGGTTTGAGGTTGAGGACTGTGAATAACTTTTGATCGCCTTTTTTCAGAATCTGTGATTTAATACTAACATGATGAACGACATGATGCCAACAATCGAAGAGATCGCAACCCCCGACATCCTCGCGCAGATCGAGCACGAGGAGTGGGAGCGGGGCAACGAGGAGCGCGAGCGCTGGGAGGCTGTTGAGGCCATCCACGGGCCGCTGCTTACCAAAGCAGACCTNGACGCTTTCCACGCGGATATGCAGCGCGAGTCGCTCGCTTTGGACATCGCCCTTGANAACGCTTTCAAGTGCGACGAGGACGACGACGAGGACGCTTGGTCTAACGACGACGACGAATAAACACANGGGCNNGCGCGATGGCCTTGGAGATCGCGCCCTTATTATATCATTATGATCGAATTAGGTATGGAGGTTGAGAACCTCAACGGCTACCTCGGAGTAGTCGCCGCCTCGCCGCGCAACGGCAAGTGGCTGGTCGTCGATGGCGACAAGTCCTTTCGCGTGAGCGAGGAGGAAATTCGCGAGTATGATGACGAGTACCAGCAGGAATGGTGCGGTTATCACTCCGATGCCTACCTCAAGTGGGTAGAGAAGCGCGAGCTTCTGTAAGATCAACCCCCGCGAGGGGGCTTTTTTTTTGCCCTATTTCGGTATTTTGTTCTTGACAAGCGGCCGGGCTGCCCGGCGGAATGTCAAGTGTTTATTTGCGTAATTTATAGAATTTGTGTTTTTTAATCACACGGACAGGCTTCTGTCCTTTTGTCCAGTAATTGTGTTCATTGATGTGACAGTAATGGTCTGCGTTATTCGTGTAACTTAAATCCAAGCTATTTATATGTATTGCAACCTGTTTAGCATAACGAACGATTTCGTTATCGGTTTTCATCAAGCTGCGTACATTGGCGCGGTTCTGATCGTCCCACTTGGCTCTTTTATTCTGCACCCAATATTCAAACTGGCTACGCTGAAGGCACACACCCGTTGCTGTATTAGGGAAGCTCTTATGGTTCATGCGCTGTTTGATAACACACCCAACTGCATATACGCCAGCCTTTCCTTCGCCACGCGCTTCTCCAAGAAGTGTCTGCACGATTATGTCCTGCTCTTTTGTAAGCTGCTGCGCGGTTGCCATAGTAGCAAAACCGAACAGCACCCAAGCAACAACAATCCACGGCACAAGTGCCGCGACTTCATCAAGTAATTCTAATATCGTTTTCATTTGTTTCTGTGTTATTAAATTAGTGGGATGACAGGACTTCTTGAATACCTGCAACTACTTTCGGGGCCAGATCAAGTTCAGTGACCCTACATACTTCGTACCCTACTTACATCATAGCTTTGTGTCGCCACGTTGCTACTCGGCTCCCAGAGTTTGATGGACTCCTGCCTCTTGTTTCGGTGCGCTAATCCTCTTGCAAAGATTTATTACGCTACATCCCGATGGAGCAACCGTCGCCGCTCCAAATTGTTGCATAGGCCGCTACCTCTCTACGGGCGTTTAATGTTCTTCACCTATGCTTCTCGCGTTGTTGCGAGAAAGTTTATAGCTCGGTTTCATGTTAATTCTAACACTACTCGCGAGCGTCCTGCTTTGTGCCACATGACTGCACCCAGCTTTATGCGAGTTGCGATCTCGCTGTCTTGGGTTTAACCCCAAGGCTGAACAGGACAAGTTGTCGTCGCGTTGAGGATTCGAACCCCGCCCGATACCTAGTGAATCACCTTCACGCCTTGTTTGGGATATCTCCCCAGCGCAATGGCTTTCGGCTACCAGACTGTGCATTGAGCTTGTGGCTGTCGTTCTTATGGTTGACGCGTGTCTCACTTGCACACCAATTTCCGCAACATAAAATTTTCAAAGATCGTGTAAGGTTCCCCTTACTTTTTTAATTGTCTCACATCCTTGTTGTGGATGCAAGCCTTTTATACAAGTTTTTTAATTTCTTCAGGGTCTTTACCCTTGCGAATCAGATCGATGTCGTAGACCACCGCCGACAAGATGTCGGCAGTGTCTGCGTCCCTGATCGCGGCGATGTTCGCCATAGTAAAAACAAAATCGATGTGTTTAGATTCTTTTTCAGTCATTGTTATACCTCCAAGTCGTAATTGAATGTTTTAGGAGCAGCCGCAGGCAAAGGCGGCAAAGCGTTGACAAACTCATCGCCTGTCGGCAAAGGCGGCAAAGAGATTTTCTTTGTGATTGTCTTAACGACAGGCAGAGGCGGCAAGCCAGCGGCTTTGACCTTCAACCCCATGAGGATAGAAGGCACAGCGGCCTTGATTGAATAAATGCGATAGGCTTCAGCCTTCGCTTCGAGATGGGACACGCCATTTTTCTTGGCGGCTTTGATGTGGTTCGTTACCTGTGCGGCCTTGACCGCGTTGCGTGCCTGATAGGTTTTGTAGGTTTTCATAATTGTTGTTCTCTTAACTGTTCTAATTGTCTCACACCCTTGATCCTGATGCAAGGTTTTTCTTTAACAAATGTCAATCTGTTCTTTGCTTAACTCATGGTCGCCGCCGTCTTCATCGACACAGAAGAATGCAACTTCCTTGCCGTCTGCTTCAATGATCTCGTCCACAATCATCATGCGAACACCAACGCGAACTTCATCGCCAACTTTAATTTCTTCTCCATTATGTGACATTAGAATGCCTCCTTGTGTTTAGGTTTACGGTTGTACGAACCCTTACCCTTCTTTGGGCGTTCGATCCGTGTTGAGCTACCCATGTAGCCTTGGGGGTTTACTCTTGCTTTTACTTTCATTGTTTTCATGTAATAAGATTAGCACATAGGGTTGGACAAATACAGTCCTACTGATTGTTTTTATGAAGCGAACGCCAGCCGTCATTTAATACATCAATCTCACTCCTTTCAACCCAACCCAACCAACCGTCTTCGGCCTGAAGCAACCACGAAGGAGGCCATGCGTTGTCATTACGACGCATCAAAGTAAAAGCCATAGGGCAACCACGCCCGTCTTTAAAATCTTTGCCGCTCGGAGTTCCGTGCTGGCGGATGCGATCCTTGGTGCGATTGGTGGCGGTGGGTTTGGGTTGTATAATCACTGTCGTGTCATTCATTGAGGTAATTAAACCACAGAATCCCAGAAAAGGCAATAACAAAATAAAAAAAATAATTCACAGCCCGTTGATACTTTTTACTTGACAGGCGGCCGGGCAGCCCGGCAGAATGTCAACCCTAAAGTTTAATTTTTTTTCCAGTCGGGGTTGGTGTCTGCAACTATTTTTACAACAGACTTGGGGTCGGGGTCTGTGCGGATCAAGTTAGATAATAAACGAAGGATTTCATA